>Ga0255183_1000042_pt1 | contig 60382 bp, 62 predicted proteins | sample Atl_UVDOM_RepB_8_FD_183638 | JGI IMG/M metagenome (GOLD analysis project Ga0255183, IMG submission 183638) | Freshwater microbial communities from Altamaha River, Georgia, United States - Atl_UVDOM_RepB_8d | ecosystem: Environmental > Aquatic > Freshwater > River | place: USA: Georgia...
TTAAAGTCTGTTATCTTAAGCTATATTCTTTTTCAAAGAGGTTTTTTTGTCCCAGCTCAGGAAGCCGTGCTTTATCCATATTCGAACTTATATTATTTCGGGAACGATTGGCAGGATTTAAAATCTGGTTTGAGTTCATTTTCGGGAGAAGTGCAAAATTATCTTGAATTACTAGATAAGCTTGGGGAAAACAATCTCATCCTCATTGATGAGATTTTTAATTCTACCTCGTCAGATGAAGCATCAGCACTTTCGCTAGCTTTTTTTGATGAAATTCATCGTCGCTCATTTGCTCATATTATTGTTTCTACCCATCATCAGATGTTTAAAACCTTAGTTCACCAAAATAAAGACTACCAATCTTGCCATGTGGGCTTTGACCCTGATGCCATGAAGCCAACCTACAAAATTCAGTGGGGAACACCAGGAAGCTCCATGGCGCTAACGATTTTTAAACTCATCTCTGGTAAATTTGGCAACTTAGAACAAGTTGTGAGAGATGCGCAGGATAAACTCAATAAAAAGAACATCAGCTACGAAACTCTTCTTCACGAAGTTTCTGTTAAAAAAATCGAGCTTGAGAAAAGCTTGGTTGAACAACGAAAGATTGAAGTTGAACTACGGAACCAAAAAGGTGCAATGGAAGGCTTGATGAAGCTTAAACTTCAAGAAGAAATTGCTAGGGCGAAAGTTGAAATAGATAAAATTATTAAAGTGGCGCAAGAAGCACTTGAGGAAGCAAAAAATAATCCTTTGCTAAAAGCAAAAAGGATCTCTGATCGTGGCTTAGAATTTAAGGCTCAACTTCAGAATTTAAACCCAGAGATGAATGAGACTTCTCATGAGGAAAAAGAGATCAAGAGTGACTTATCGATTGATCAGATAAAAGCTGGTGATCAAGTTTATTCATTGAAGCTTAAGAAAGATTTTATCGTTCTTAAAGTTGATCCTAAAAAGCAGCTAATTGAAATTGGTAAAGGTCCTATCAAGATCACAGTTCCCCTCGAAACGCTCGTGATCAGCTCGAAAAAATCTAATGAACCTAAAATAAAAATTAGTATTGAACGATCTAGCGATGGGCAAGTTCACCTTGATGCTCGGGGAATGAGGCTAGCTGAGTTTCAGGACATGGTTAATAAATCATTCGGCCAATTACTAGCCGGTGACATACCATTTCTTCATATTATTCATGGACATGGAGATGGAGTGCTTAAGAAATGGCTGAGAGACCAATTAAAGCACTCCAAAGAATTTATGCTCGATCAAAATGATAGTGGAAACGATGGTGAATCAAGAATCATCCTACGTTAGTGAATGAGTTTTCCAATTCTCCAAGGTCTAAATTTCCATGACTCTTGCTCATCTTCACTCCAAGGCCATGGAACAGAGAGCGAAAACCAAATCAGGATTGCCTTTCCTTTAATATTTCCAAAAGGAACAGTTCCCCAGCGACGTGAATCTGCTGAAAAATCTCTGTTATCACCCATCACAAAAAAATTATCTTTAGGAACAGTAAACTTGTAATAGTTCGCGAAGTATTCATTACCCACATCAATCTGAGTGGTATGCTTCGCTCCACCAGTCATTGTTTCTAAAAACTTAAACTGAAAAGATTTATATCTCTCATCCATATCTTCCATGATTTCTTTCCCATCGATTTCTTTTGTATCGATTGGCTTATTATTCACATAAACAACCTTATCGATAACTTCAACCGTATCTCCAGGAAGACCAATAACTCGTTTAATATAATTAAGATTCGGATCTTTTGGGTACTTAAACACAATCACGTCTCCACGATCTGGAAATTTTGATCCTCCAATATAAGTTGGATCTGTGAACCAATCGCTAAAGGGGACCTTAAACCCATAAGAAAACTTATTCACCAGAATAAAATCGCCAATCAAGAGGGTTGGGATCATCGAACCCGATGGGATTTTAAATGGTTCAAACAGGACCGATCTAAATGCAAGAACTGAAATGATAATGATCGCAAAAGATTTTGCTTCTTTGATGAATTTGTCTTTTTTGGAGATTAAGTTTTGCGCTGGAACTTCTTCGTTAGGAAGCTCTGTGTTTGTCTGATCGCTCATATTTCCTGCCTTTTATTTTTTAATTCTTGGATACATCGAAGAGTAATAAAACTCCATAATGTTTTTCGCAATGAGGGGAGATTTCACATACCATTTCTTCTGATTCACAATCATCACACAAACTGAAATTCCCTTATCCATTTTATCGTCGATTTGTTTTGCGTAGCTCACAAACCAATCTCTTTTACCGTATGGTTCTCCACCTGTAAGACTTCCGGTCTTTCCGCCAATCTCAAGCTTATTAAGAAGGTATCTCGATCTGCGAAACGATGTTCTTGCCGTCCCTTCTGTGATCGTACCCATGAAGAGATTTCTCAAGTCATCCGCGGATTGCGGGGAGATGATTTGTTCTTCTTTACGTAGTGGAGGATGATGAACCTTACCATCCTTAATATCAACTAAAGACTCGATCACTTTCGGATACCTAAATAACCCACCATTAGCAACAACTGACGCAATAACTGCGCCATGGACAGGACTCATCAAAGTATCGTTATTTAAACCAGAAGAGTATTCAGCAAGATTATACTGATCCTGGGCCATTTTAAAAACTGATGGTGGTAAGTAAACTCCATCAAGCAGTCGTCTATTAAAACCAAATTTTTCCGCCATTTTTTTTAAACCAGCAGGAGTAAGGTTCTCAATCGCTGTTCGACCGAAAATAACATTATTCGAAGTTGCAAAGGCACGATGGAGATCTAACCTTCTTGTCCATCTTCTATTAGAAGCTTCTTTCAGCTGATGTCGGTAAAGAGTCGTGGATCGACCGGTGAAACTAAATTCAGTATCAACCTTAATATGAGTGTTCTCAAGCAAGTCAGCGGCCGTAATCACTTTAAAAATACTTGCAGCTGGATGAGAATTACTAAAAGCAAGTTGTCTTGAAAAGTTATTAGCTCCTCGAGAGTAATCTAACGCAGCCAAGATGTGGCCGGTTTCATTATCGAGAACCACAACACTTGTATAATCCGGTCGATAAAGAGAGAGCTGCTTTTTGATAAAAGATTCGAGTTCTTCATTATAAGTGTAGTTAATTTTAAACTTCTCAGCATTGAATTCCGGTTCACTCTCCGGCTTGAGATTTTGAACAGGGAAATTTTTTTCTTCACTAACTGATCGCTGAGAAGAAGATTTTGGAAGGTTAAAAAGAGAATTATCTTTAATAAAATTGAGATTACCCCAGGCAGGTATTGACGCTAGTCCCAGCCCGAGAAAGAAAGCAAAAAATTTTCGGTTTAAATCCTTAAAAACCATAAGGAGTATTATGCCTTAAAGTTTTTCCCTATGACAAAAAATTCTTTACTAATACTTCGAGTAGACTTGGGCTTAAGGTAATGAAAATCATTGAAAAGCTGTTTTTGTGACTTTAAAAAATTTTGAGCATTCTGAGAATCAAACACTTTGATCACAAAATTTCCGCCCGGCTTGAGAAATTTTGGGAGTAAAGTGAAGACAGACTCGACTAAATTCAAGCTGCGATCTTGATCTAAGCTCTTAATTCCAGTTGTTTTAGGGGCCATATCTGAAAGAACTGCGTCAAATTTTTCAGACACTCCCAACTGAGAGAGTTCGTGAACATTAAAAATATCTTGTTCGAAAACTCTGACGTTTTTCACTCCTGAAAGCTTTTTGTTTACAGGCTGAATATCAAGTCCAATAACTTTTCCTTCATCCCCGACAACCTTACTCGTGTATTGAATCCAAGATCCTGGATAATAACCTAGATCAACCACACAAAATCCGGGCTTTAAAACTTTGTATTTCTCATCAATTTCTTCAAGTTTATAGATACTTCTAGCAAGAAAATTTTCATTCTTTGCTTTTTGATAGTAATGATCTTTGACTTTAAAATTACTCATACCTCTTCTTAACAATCTTTACCCATAGTGGCCAATGCTGATATCTTAACCCTATGAAAAAAACGGACCTTGGCTTAGAAATTTATCAGCGTTTAAAAAATCTTTATCCGGATGCCCACTGTGAACTCAACCACTCTAACGAATTCGAGCTCTTGCTTGCAACGATTCTCTCTGCTCAGTGTACTGATCAGAGGGTCAACATGGTTACTCCATTGCTTTTTAAAACCTATCCTACACCCAAAAAGCTCGCTAAAGCTCAACTTGCAGAGGTTGAAGAGATCATTAAATCTGTAAACTTTTTCAGAAATAAAGCTAAAAACCTTATCCTTTGTGCTCAGCAATTGGTTCAAGATTTTAAAGGAGAAGTCCCTCGTTCAGTTGAAGAACTAAGCTCCCTCGCCGGTGTCGGCAGAAAAACGGCCAACGTTGTATTAGGAAATGCTTTTAATATTAATACGGGTATCGTCGTTGATACTCACGTCAAAAGAACCACACATCTCTTGGGGCTAACAAAGAATACTGATCCCGAGAAAGTGGAAATTGATCTGATGAAAATTTATCCGAATGAACTTTGGACAGAAATCTCTCATCTTTTCATCTTCCTAGGACGAAGGATGTGTATTGCACGAAGACCACAGTGTGATTTGTGTGTCCTTAAGGATATTTGTCCGTCTAGGAAAAAGTTTTTAAAAGAAGGGAAGCGTCCTCTGGAGCGCACCAAATAAGAGGTGGTTGAAATTCTTTTTTTACTTCTGTGACTCTCTTACCCTGAGAGTAGAACTCAAAGCCTCTTTGTTTTAACAATATTGTCCCAGCAGCGATATCCCAGATATTTTTTGGTTTTAAACTCACCACAAACGCAGACTCTCTATCTGCAAGCCGAGCTAACTTTAGGGCAATACTTCCCATGGGCTTAAGCTTTAAATCAATCTGGCGGAAGAGTCCCTCTTCCCATTCAGTGTGAGAAACTTCGCCTACAAAATCAGAAGAAGTTTTCAAGCTCAACCCAGAGTCATAAACTTTCTTTTTTTTAGGCTGAAAAATCCAACCTTCACCTTGAAAACTTTCATTCTCAATGAGTGCAACTGAGATCACCCACTCGTCACTTCCTTTGATAAACTCTTTAGTTCCATCGACGGGATCAACCACCATCATGGGATATTTCCAATCTGCATTTTTTTCTTCAGAAAAATAGATATGATGAGGAAATTTTTCTTTTTGGATTTGATTGATAAGACCACAAAGAGACAAATCTAAATCTGTGACAGGAGTAGAGTCTTTCTTCAACACTGAGTTGAAGTTTTGACACTTTTTAACAACTTCCATGATATTACAAAGATGTAGGGGCATGATCGAGGCAAGAGTTGAGGGGTTATTAACATTCTTTTCCACAAATATCCTTGAGTTTTCCACAATGCTCACAAGCAAAATTTTCTTTATTTAGCTTACATTTAAAATGACGAAAATGTAAAATCAACACCTTGCGCATTAAAACTTAAAGGCATACGAGGTAAAGAAATTTAAGATCAAAACTTGACTTATTTAGTTTTCCCCAAAAAAGCCTAGCTCGCTTCGTAAATAGCCAACATTTCAACCCATCCATCATGAGCAATCGAGAGAGCAAAAACTCCATCGACAGAACTCTCCTCATTATTCACCACATTGGTCACAATCTTCACGCCTGAAGCATCAACATACACAAAGGGCTGATCGGAATTCAGGGTGTTTTTTGGTTGAGAAAAATGTTGATACGAAGAAGAGAAGTCTTTGAAGGCAGAGGCAGTTAAGGGTGCTTTGTACAAAAAGTCCTCCTTGATGGCCCGAGGAAAAATCCATTTTTTCCTCTTGATATATTGTAGACATATTTCAAGATTGGGATCAAAAGAAAACTTAAAAAAGTAAGTAATATTAAGTTCTTAACTTAACCTTCACGATGAATAAACTCAACTATTGAAGGTTTCGTCGAGAGGAACTGATACACAAGTCTTATTCGTCCTTCAAAGTGAGAATCAAGCAAGCAGACCAGAACATAGAGAGCATAGAGAACGTTTCGTTTCGACCTTAAACGAGACAAAGTGAGGAAAACCCATTCGAGAGGAACAAGAGAGAGAAACACCACAAACCAAAGGAGTCCAAAATCTTGTACAAAAGATTTGTCAATCATCAAACCAAAGACAACTAATGTCACCACGAGAAGAAGAAGAAATTTTAACTTCTTAAAGTCTAATTTGAGATCCACAAAAACTTTTAACTTAGGCATCAGTAAAGAGAAGGTAAGTGTTAAGAAACCAATTACCGAGATTTGATAGAATGCTTTTCGTTTCAAAAGAGTCGAGAAGTATTTCATCAAGCCTCCTGAAGAAAGTGTGTCACTAAAAAAGTCTACTTGGGGGTGAGATAGCAGAGTCAGGATTATGATGAAAAAACCAAGAAGTGTGTACTTAACAAACTGAGACTTGTACCAGTCAGTAGCATCGGAAAAAAAGATAAAAAACAAGTAAGCCAGTCCCACAGGATAGAGAAAAAAGTAGTTATAATTTAAAACTACTCCAAAATAACAAACCAAACCATACATTAAGCCAGAACGATAAGTAGAACTTTTTAAGCACCATAAGATGCTCCAAACCCAGAGAAGACTAAAAGTTGAGTGGAGACAAGAAAAAACATCTCTTTTTAAAATTAGCGAAAGTGACCATGTCGATAGTAATGCAAAAAGACCTAAAATTGAAATTCTCCGAGAAAAAAAGAACCGAAGGATTCCATAAAAAGCTGAGACGTAAAGACTAAAACTCACAAAATAAAAATGCATCGACCAACCAAGATTCATCATCAAGGGGAATTTTTTAAATGGAAAAAATGTCATCTGAAGATAAGACCAAAACTGAGAATGAATCTTCTCATCTGGATCAATCATTAGCTTCAGGGTCTCGAGGTTAGAAAAAAAAGGGAACGAAGGAAAGCTGAAGAGAAAAAGAGCAAGAGATAAGAGAACAACTGTTTTTTCAAAAGAGTCTAGATATTTATACTCAGTAAACTGAGTTGAAACTGACTCCTCTATAATTTTTCCTCTCGTTGGCCATGAGTAAAACAAACCAAGAACAACAAAAAAACCCCAGAAAAAATGTCTCACAATTTGTTCAGGTATAAAACTCATCACATTCATAATCAGGATCATCGATGAAAGTCCGATCAAAAGACGATAAAGGATTCGATCAATACTAGAGTTGGCGCGGAAGTAAATTTTAAACCTATGATCAATCTCTTTACCGAGAAGGTACCATTGACCAGCCAGGAACATAAGATACAGAAGCATAAGAGAGGCTTGAGTAAAGAAATTCGTCTGAATTGTCTTCTGAAGCCAGACAGGGATTAGTAGAAAAGAGAAATATATAAGTATCCGATTTAAAAAGAATTTTGACTTTTGAACAATAATATCCGAGTTTTTCACTAAAGCTTTACTCATAATAGCCGATAATTTTCATAGGGTTTTAACCTATCCATAGACTAGAAAATAAGGGGTGAAACGTTCAGCATCCCTTATTTTCTCTCTACTTACAGGATTAAAGAAATTGTAGCTCAATTTCTTCCCACTTGCACCAAGTATGTCCCGTGATACTCTGAAGAAAGTAGGACAAAGAGGTCCTATGTTTTTTGGAGTGAGCCTTGGCCATTTCATTTGGTTCCATCAATTCAGGTCTTCCCAAGGATATAGTTCAACAAATTGTTGAAGCTGAGAAAATTCCTATCAAGCAGATGGAAACACGAAAAACAAAAATCGAAGAAAAGAAAGCTCTCGTTTCTAAACTCACTTCCCTTGTCGAAAATATGCGTGGAGAGATTCTTAAAAATAAGAACGCTCGAAGCTTGCGAGAATTAGCCGTCAACACGGGAGAGACAAAAAACATTTCTGTGAACGCTGACAAAAACGTAGCAGAGGTTGGGAAGTACCAACTCGAGGTGATGCAACTTGCTCAAAAATAATCCGCTATAAGTAACGGTGTTGAAGATAAAGATAAAACTTATGTGGGTGTCGGTTATATTAAAGCTGTTCTCCCTGATGGTGAAGAGAAAGAAATTTATATTGATGAAGAAAATGCAAACCTCACAGGGATAGCCAAGCTTATCAATGGAAATCCAGAGCTCGGATTCAGAGCAACCGTAGTTGATGATGGTAAGGGTGGAGACGAACCATGGCACCTGATCCTCTCGATGTCAGAAACAGGTGACGCTAAGCGAGTGGAATTTCCCTATCTTTATCTCGTTGACGGTGAAGTTGATATCTATTTTGACCAAGAAAAACCTGCTCAAGATGCTGTCGTTAAACTAGATGGATTTGAAATTGAAGTTCCCTCGAATAAAGTCACAGACCTGATTCCTGGAGTGACCATTGATCTTAAAAAAGCGGCTCCAGGAGAAGAACTCAGCATTGAGATTACTGAAGATGTTCAAAAAATCGGCGGTAAAATATCTTCTCTGATTGATAATATAAATAATGTTCTAAAATTCATCAAAGAACAAAACGCTCTTGATGAAAAATCCGATACCACAAGAACTCTTGGTGGAGATCTCACTCTAACAACAATTGAAAGTAAAGTGAGAGCTTCGATCTTTACACCAGTACAAACAGACTCAGGTGTTTTTAGGCTTGGAGACCTTGGAGTCACTTTCCAACGAGACGGATTGCTCAAATTCGATCAATCAAAATTTGAATCGATCTTAGCTAAAGACTATAAAGCTGTATCACAAACGTTAACAGGGAAATACTCTCCAGAGGGTGGAAAGACAAAAGGTTTTATTGACGTTCTCGACGATGCAGCTCAGTTACTTTTAAGTCAACCGAGCGGTGTCTTATCGAGTAGAAAGAACGGTCTTCAAAGCCAAATTACTCAAATTGATCGGCAAATTAATAACCGCCAACGAATGATTGCACAGAAAGAAGAAGTTTTAAAAGCTAAGTTTGCAAGGCTAGAGGAATCAATTTCAAAAATTAAAGGTCAAGGGTCAGGACTTGCCGGTTTAACCGCGGGCTTTAATCCAGTTCAACAGTTAGGTTAGAATAGTAAGAGAAATTCCCAGGAGGGGTAGATGAGTTACGGTCTAGGAGCTTATAAAAAAACGTCAGTCGAAACAGCTAGTAAGGAACAAATTTTACTGATGCTTTATCAGGCAGCTATCAAACACTGTAAAAAAGCTATCGAAGCTATTGATCAGAAAAACATCGCAAAAAAAGGCGAGTACATTGGAAAAATGCAAGACATTGTTGTTGAGCTTTCCAACAGCCTAGACTTCGAAGTCGGTGGAGACGTTGCTAAAGAGCTTTCTTCTCTTTATGACTATATTCTTTATTCGAGCACCCAGGCGAATATTAAACTAGACAAAACCTACCTTGAAGGATGTCTAAAAGTTCTCAATACTCTCTATGATGGATGGACTGAAGCTATCAAAAATTTGAAATCTACGCAGAATAACTCAACCAAGAGTGCCTAATGGAAAAAATTATCGCCCTATTTGAAGAATACATCTTAAAGACCATCATTCTAACTGAAAATATGATTGCTCAAAATATTAAAGTTGATGATCAATTTACTATTGAAACCTTCACAGATAACAGACAACGTCTTCTCAATATCATCGATCAAATTTCAAAACAAATTGACTGGGCTAACGTTGACCCGCTTAAATGCTCAGAACTTAACAATAAAATTGAATATATTAATAAGCTCGACCAAAAATTAATCAAAAAGCTTGAGGATCATAAGAAAATTGTTACGGATGAAATTGAGAAAACCTTTAAACAGAAAGAAAAGTTCAAGGGCTATAACCTCGCTGACGTCAAATGAAAAACCTTCTCATTATTCAGCTTGATTCAACGTACTTTTTGTCAGAGCTTATCTCAGCGCTTGATATTGGCTACTTGAAAGAACAATTTACCATTCATCTTTTTTGCCAAAAAGAATCTGCAGCTAAAGTGAAGATTCCATCAGATATTCAGGTTCACTTTAACACTGCAGAGATCATCAGCCAAAAATTTGATGTTTCGATCAATGTCTCACTCAGTGAAACAGCTTGGTTCATCCATGAACAAGTTGAATCCTCAAAAAAAATTGGTCCACACTCTGACAAAGAAAACAGCCTCATTGTCACAGACAGCTGGAGCTCATACTTAATGACACTGAAGTGTGCTCAGCCATTTTTAACTTTTTCATTATCACAAATTTATCAAAACATTATTGGCCTAAAAGCTCCGCCAACGACTGGCGCAACTGTAAAAAAAGTAAAATCAATAGTTTTTGATACTTTACCACCTCACTTACTTTCAGCAGATCAGCAAGAAGAACTTATCACAAATATCCATCAACAGCTTCCTCACCTAAAACTCCTCGCTCTTGAGGAGTGGGATGAGAATAAATATAAACCGGATGAAACTCTCTTTATTGGAACTCCTAGTCTTGAGAGCTACCGCCTCTTAAGCCAAGGTGCTCGAGGAGTACTTTTTTCAAGTGTTTTTTCTGGGTTTAATCTTATACCGAACCTAGCTGATATTTATCTCCTTGTCGGGACTAAAACGAGCTTCGATATTGCCTCAATCTGCAATATCGTCAAGTCTCAGCTTAAAGAGTCGACCACCCAAATGGGAAATGTTAACTTCTCGATTTATAAAACAAACTTTAATCCAGATGCTGGATTAAAATTCGACCATATTAGCGGCAACGATTTGGATTTTTTTCTCTATGAAACAAATGTTGTCCTGTGGAACTTTCTCTTGGGCTTAGTCGACGTTGAACTCAAAAGTTCTGGCTTAATCCTAAAAGACACCACCCTGAGTGACCTAAGATCAAATCTCAGCAAACTAACAAGGCTTCAAAGCTACGCCTTGCACTCACTTCAAACCATTTATACTGAATCTAAGAAAGATGAATCAGATACGGACCTTATCATCCATCATCAGCATAAGCTTCTTGAAGTTGATATCCATTTAGATAAAGTGGCGCAGTCCAATCTATATCTAAGACAAATCCTAGACTATTATCGCTTAAAAAAATCTCAGGACTTCGGGACAAATCTTACTGAGAAATCTCAACATCAATTCTTAATTTACCAGGAAGAAAACGAAGCTCTTAAAGCTCTATTTGAACTTATTGGGACTCAGGAAAAGAAACTAGAACCAACAGTCTAATTGATTTACCGTCAGAGAACAGTTATTTTAAAGATGTGAATAATGAACAAAATATTCCTGGATTTACATCGAGTTTATTGCCAACTGAGTGGTTAACGCAAGATGATATCAATTTTTTAAATTGTCTTAAGGATACATCTCAAGATTTAAGTCTTCATCTCCATGACAATCACTTAGTCATGACCATTAAAAGAAAAACTTATCGGCTTCCTCTTAATCTATCGAATGCCAAAAGTTTGGTCAATCACTTACGACTTTCATTCGATGACTCCCAAAAACTGAATCCTCCTATCCTTAAAAATGAAAAAATTGAAAAGAAGATTCAATCTATTGCGAACCAAAAGAATGAGTTAAACAAACAAGGCTGGGAAGAACTCGTCAGGGCCATCAATCGTATCAAACTTGAAACCCACAATTTTCACCAATTATCAGAAAAAATCCTCCGCCTCGAGGCACTCAAATCATTTTCTACATGTTCATTTATCCTTCATTTAAAGGGACAAAGTTCGGCGGAGATCTTTACGACTTCACACGATACAAAAAAAAATCTTCAGATTATTAATGTGAAAGAGTTTAATCTTTTCTTTAACCATATTAAAAAATCAAAAACGAAAACATTCCAATCAAGCTCATTCCCCTATATAAACCTTCCTTTCCTAGGGACCTTCCTTGGAAAAGAAATTGTCTCAAAAAAATACAGTCTGGTTTGCACTCTCTCACGAAACGATTTTTTAAACTATACCGATGAAGAAATCAGAGACTTTAACAGTAGTTTCAATCTTCTTCAGACGCATATTGAAAAAATTGTTGATGAAGATTTTGCAAATAATAAGATTTCCGAGATACGACTCATCCTCAAAGAAGTTCCTGTACCTATTACTATTCGCTCAAAACAAGAGCTTCTCTTTAGTAATGACACATTTTCTGGTACGACTCCTGAAACTGATATTTTTTATACAAAGTCTTTAGATGACCTTTATGTCATGAACCTTTATGAGAACCAAGAACTTGAACACTATGCCCTGGACACATTCCACTTCCAGAGGATTTCTCTTCTTGGCGAACTATTGAACACGCTCAGACACGAACTTAGTAACCCTCTGTTCGGCATGAAACTTGGAGCACAGCTCTACCAGACTTTAGGTGAAAATTCTGATGATAATCTCATCATGAAAGAGATCGAAAAAAACATCAATCGGTGTCAATCCATCATTGAAGACTTTTCAAATCTTTATCTCCCAAATGAAAAACAAGAAAAAATTGAATTCAAAAAAATCATTTCCGAAATTTTTGTCCTCGCAAAAAGTGAACTTCGAGATATTAAGAAGGTCATTAACTTTAACAATTCGGATGAGATTATCCTAACTGTTCCCAAAATGTTTCTTGTCCAGATATTTTTCAATCTCGTCATCAACGCATGTCAAGCTATGAAAGATATCGCGCACAGGAAAGAAATCATAATCGATGTTTACCGGAGTGACACTTATCTTTCAGTAATCTTTTCTGATAATGGTCCTGGTATTACTGAGGAGAATATGAAAAACATTTTTAAACCATTTTACACAACAAAGAATCTCGGCACGGGTTTGGGCTTAGTGCTTTCAAAAAATTTAGCGAAGAGAATGGGTGGAGATCTTGAGTGTCTTCCAAATCAAAATAAAAACGGAGCAAGCTTTAAGCTCACATTACCACTATGATAAAACACATTCTCATCATCGAAGACGAAGTACTGATTCAACAAACTTTAAAAAAACTACTCCAACGACAGGGACATACTGTAGTAAGCTGCTCAACTGGTCAAGAAGCGATTGATCTCATTCGAATTGAAAAATTCGATCGAATTATTTGTGATTTAATGCTTCAAGACATTTCAGGATTTGATATAATCGAAGAGTCTAAAAAAGTTTTTACGTCCAAAATAATAGCGGAGAAGTTTGTTATCATTACGGCGTATAACTCTGAACACATCCTGACCAAAGCAAAGAGTTATGGTTGCAGGATCATAAATAAACCTTTTGAAAACTTAGACGATGCCCTTCGCCTAATGGTTGGTCCACTATGAAAAATAAATTCTCGACGATTGGTATTACACTCAAGCCGAACTCCACCCCAGAATTTTATAGTATTTTACCAAACCTCTCTAACTGGCTTGATCGTCGAGGAAAAAAAGTTTTTTTTAGATCTCAAGATCAGGCTCGAGTTGAAAAACTCTTTAAATCAAAATCGACCTCAAAACTTTCATACTTAGAAGATAAAGACTTTCACTCTGAAGTCGATCTCATGATATCTCTCGGAGGAGACGGAACCTTAATTGGCGTTTGTCGCAGAATAGACTCAAAGATTCCAGTGGTCGGGATTAATATGGGCCGACTTGGTTTTATTACCCAGTTTAACAAGAACGAGTACTTTGATCATCTAAGCCAAATACTAGACGGAGAATTTGATTACCTTGGAGTTCCTCTCTATAGTGTGGAAGTTCAAAGAAAAAACAAAATCGTCTTTAAAGATTATTTTTTTAATGATTGCGTGATTGGTAAAAATGATATCGCAAGGATGATCTCACTTCGAGCAGAAATTGAGCAGGAGCATATCTATAATATATCTGGTGATGGATTGATCATATCAACTCCCATGGGTTCAACGGCTTATTCTATGGCGGCTGGAGGACCAATCGTTCATCCACAAATTGAAGGCTTGTTACTAACACCGATCTGTCCACATTCTCTGATCCATAGACCTCTTGTCATCCCAACTAAAAGCGATCTTACATTCAAAATACTTCCACCATATCAAAGCGTAACTGTCACTCTAGATGGCCAGGTTGCTTTCCCTCTTGAAGAAAGAGATATTATTATCGTTAACAGACAAAAAATTAAAAAAGTCAGGCTTATCAAAAACCCAAAGAAATTATATTTCGAGACGATCAGAGAGAAGTTCATTCATTCAAAACGAGAATAGCCGTACATTTTACGTAATTTTTACTTGACCCGCCCTTTGCCTTACGTATAATTTACGTAGGAGGGTCCCGTGAGCACCGACTTTGCATTAAACAATCTTATTATCCAGAACTTTGCGACTTTTACATCTCAACAGATCGAATTCACTCAGGGTTTTAATGCCATTATTGGTGAAACAGGATCTGGAAAAAGTTTAGTTATGGATGCACTCTCCTTACTTCTTGGAGCAAGAGCTGACAAAAGATTCGTCAGAGCGGGGGCAGAACAAGCAATTGTTGAGGCTAGATTTCATTGTCGTCACCCAACGATTACCAAAGAGTTATCTGCCCTAGGTTTTCCTCTTGAGAACGACGAACTTATTATCAAGCGAGTGATTCAAAAAAATGGGACAAGTCGATCTTACATCAATCATTTTTCATGCACAGGCATGTTTATTTCGCAATTCATGAAAAAATATATTGATCTCGTCGGTCAATTTGAAAACCAAAAACTTTTAAGTGATGATTACCTATTAGAAATTATTGACTCCTTTTCTGAACATAGAGACTTATTAGCAGAATATAAAAAAAACTTTGATACTTACCGCGAATTATCCGCAAAGAAAAAAGAACTTATCGAATATCAACAAACTCGGAATCAAAAAATTGATTTCTTATCTTTTCAACTTCAGGAGATCAATCAACTTTCTCCCTCCTCCCAGGATGAAGAATATCTCCTGAGGTTAAAAGAAAAATTTTTAAGTTTTGAAAAAAGAAAAAACCTTAATCAACAAATTGATCTACTCATCCATGGTAATGATGAGCAAGATGGTCTCTCGCAACTCATCTCCAAAGTTTCATCTCTTACCTTTAAAAACCAAACTATTCTATCCCCCTTAAATGAGCCATTAAGATTAATTTCAGATAGTCTTTCAGACTTCATCAAAGAAAAGGATCAACTACTAACGATTGAGGATGAAATCCTATCTTTTGATGAAATCATGAGCCGACTTGATATCTATCAAAAACTTAAGAAAAAGTATGGTGGGAATGTCGAGAGCATCCTAGAACAAAAAACATTAATCGAAGATGAGTTAAATGAACTTGAACAAATTGAACATAATCTTCAAGGCATAGATCCATTAATCGAACAAAAATTTAGGCAAATCACAGACCTCAGTAGCAAACTTCACTCTCAACGTCAGAAGTCTGTCGTAAAGATCAATAAACTTCTCACCGACAATGTCCGAAAGTTAAAAATGAATGGAGCGACTATCGACATTCATCTAACAGAATCCTCTGATTTTAACGACTACGGAAAATCAAATCTTCACTTTCATGCACAAACCAATCCAGGCGGGGGATTTCACCCTGTCAAAGAGATTGCATCAGGGGGAGAGCTTTCAAGAATTCTTTTATCTCTTAGACAGTGTTTGTCTCAGAAAGACTCCATTAGTGTTTTCTTATTTGATGAAATTGATACAGGGATTGGTGGAGAAACAGCCATTGCTGTTGGTAAGGCCCTGATGGATGTTGCTGATAAAGGACAAGTGATTGCGATCACTCATCTGCCTCAGATAGCTCAATTTGCGTCTCAGCTTATCTCGGTGAAAAAAGAGGTCAAACAAGATTCAACCGTATCTAAAGTCACAGGAATTAGTGGTAAAGAAATTAAAAAAGAAATCAGTCAGATGTTGCAGCTAAATTAATGAACTGACTTTTTCCCTTCTCAATCAAAAGGAAAGTTCCCTCTGTTAAGGGGAAACCATTATTGATGTAAAGCTTACCATTTCCTAGCTGAACCATATCTTTAACATGGCTGTGACCTGCGACGATGGTTTTTATATTCTCGTCACTTATCCGTAAAGCTCCCAATCTAAACTTCTCTCTGACTTCAACTTCATTAAAGGTGAGAGCTCCATAGGTTCTTGATTTTTTTGAAGCTTGACGACCAAAGTGTTCAAGAATGAAATATGGGACTAGGTTATTAGCAATATAATTAAGTTCTGGTCTTGTAATAAACTTTTTATAATTTTGATATGAAGTATTTAAATAATCATGATCATCCCCGTGAGAAAAATAAATATCATCTATCACAAGAGAGTCTTTTAGAAGTTTGAAATTCTCACGAGAGAAAAGTCTCTCAAATAATTTTTCCAAATGAAGGTCATGATTCCCTTCAAAGTAATACACATTCTTTCCCTGGTTCAGAAGCGAATTTATGGCATCCCAAATCTGCTTAAACTGGAGACCATACTCTCCGTGTTGACCACACATGAGATCAAAAATGTCTCCCAATAATACAATATCCGTTGAGCTTCTCACTGTTGGATGATTTAAAAAACTAAGAAGCAGATAATAGGCTTTATCATTAGGTACTTGAACGTGGACATCTGAGATAACTGATATTTTTTTCACATTCCATTTATAACATCTAAATCAGCTTTTAGTCTTAGAAAAATAAAGTACTGTAGCTCTTTTTTAAATTCAGGACTCATCGTTTCAAAAAAACAACTCACTTTGAATTGCCCGTAGCCATAATCTTTTTCATCTCGAAAGATCTCTTGAACCTTTAGAATTTTTAAATTCCCCTGAAACTTTTTATTATCAATTTGAAACTCATATCCATGAATGTTATTTGATTTAGCTTCGATTGACTTTGCCTCCGTTTTCGAGACTATATATGAGAAACCTCTCTCTGAAATATCCTCACAACTTTTAAACATCGCTAACTTCTCACTGGTTGCTCCCGAGACATATCGAAACTTGAGATCTTCTCGTTGATTGACTCTAATCCTCGCACCCTTACGTCTCTCTGACATGTAGGCTTTATCAGGAAGAGAAAAAATATATCTCTTCGGTCTTTGAGCGCTCTTCAGCGTTGAGCGAAAGATCATCACAAGCTCTGGAATGTAGATATCAATTTGAGTCTGTCCTGTCATAAGGTCCAAGAAACGAAGATCTTCTCCTAGTTGGGGAACAATTGAAATTTCTCTCTTATCTCGCCTCACCATTTCAATCGTTGCATTGACGGTAATTTTTTTTTCTCCTATGAATCTCCACAAGATCACGTCAAACTTTTTTAGCTTTGCCGTCGAGAGTCGATTGTGCAGAACTCTTTCATCTTCTATCAGTTTTAGATCAAACATCATTACCCTATGAGCTTAAGCGCGTTACCACCAAGTTGATTGGTCTGAGCTAAGACGGAAACACCCGCCGCAGCCTTAATTTGTGACGTTATCGCTTTCGCCGTGGAATCCGCATAATCTAAATCCTCAATCCTTGCTCTCGCCATATCTTGATTAAGAACTGCTACATCTAAGTTATTAATGGTCGCCTGCAATCTTGATTGTACGGAACCAAACTGTGCCCTGAAGCCGTTCACTTTATTGATCGCATTATCGAGTACCGAAAGATTTCCTATGGCATCAGATTTAGATTTAACATCAGTGCCAGAAATTCCTAGTCCTTCTGACGAGGCATCAACACCACCACTACTAAAATGGATCCTGTCATGAGCAGCGTTTTTCGTCCCAACCTGGAATTCGAAATCAATATTCTCACCAGTAAGAAGTGGCCTTCCGTTTAAGGCTGATGATCTTGATATTCGATCTGCCTCTTGCACTAATTGGTTATATTCCATAGATAAGTATTCTCTCTCTGTATCTCCAATGGTATCTGAGGCTGATTGCATCGATAGCTCACGTAATCTATTAAGGATCACTCCTGTTTCATTCAAATTTCCCTCAGCAACCTGAACGATTGAGATAGCATCATTGGCGTTTCTACCTGCCACTCTCATGGCCCTTACCTCAGATTCAATCTTCTTGGAGATCGCAAAACCCGCAGCATCGTCGGATGCTTTAGTTATCCGTTTACCTGTTGATAATTTAGCAAACTCGCTCTCCTGTTCAGCCTGAGCGATTTTGAGGTTTTTCTGAACTTCGAGAGAAGCTACATTCGTATTAAGTCTCATTCCCATAAGAATCTCCTTCACAGGGGGACGTAATTAACGAATACCTTATCGTCAAGGTCGGGTATTTAGTTTAATTTTCAGGAATTTATGAGATTTGAACTAGTGTTTTCGGCAGGTTAGGTATCTTCAGTGGCCTGAATTTTCTGTATCGTTGAGGTTGTAGAATAACCGTTAATAAAATTTAAGCTATATACTTCTCCACCCCAAGAGATCACTTCTTTAGCTCCGACAATTTGATCAATTTTCCAGTCTCCTCCCTTAACAAGAATATGAGGTCGGATTTTTTCAATAAGTTGAAGAGGAGTTTGATCTGAAAAAATTTCAACGAAATCGACACTCTTTAATTGTGAAAGGACATAAGCTCGATCAAGCTCTTGGTTAATTGGCCTAGATTCACCTTTAAGTTTTTTAACACTCACATCAGAGTTGATTCCAACAATGAGAAGATCCCCCAGTGATTTAGCTTCATTTAAATAGGCAACATGGCCTCGGTGAAGAATATCAAAACACCCATTAGTAAAAACTATTTTTTTATTTTTATTCTTTTCTAAAAATTGATCTAACTCAACTGTGAACATATTAATTTTTTACGACACTCGTTGCTGTCACTTTATCTTGAAGATCAAAGTATGAAAACAAACCGAGAGACGCAAGATTAAGAATTGAAATAAAAGTTCTCAGCATAAGTGTAACTAAACGAGGAGACCTTCCATCTTGATCAATGACTTTTAAGCTCATAATCGATTTACCGATCGTAGAAGTCGAAACCATCTCAAAGATTGAAAAGTACATAAAATATAAACCAAAAAAGATTACTGTTACAATCGGTGTCACCTCATGAGCGTAATCATTCATCGCCACAAGAGGATCAAGACCAGCCATCAAACTCATCGCCGTCAGGAGTCCAGTTGAAACCAAGCTAATAAACAGAAGATCAATTCCATAAGCTAAACAACGAGCACCACGAGAAGCAGAGACAATCGAAACATCTGTGTTATCAGAAAAAATTTGAGCTAAATCTGTTGTCGTTTCTTTTGGCTGATAAAAGAGGGAGAGATCATTTTGATAAACGGAAGCTTCTCTCTTAGTTGTATCTTCAAAAGACTGGAAAGCAGGAGTTGGAACTTTTTCACGAACAACTGTCGAAACCTCAGCTACTTTTTGTTGGTGATGAAAACCCAAGCCCGTCGTAATCGGTTTAAAATCGAAGTCTTCAAATTGGTCATCAATCGAGAGTCGAGCTTGATTTTTTTGATCGTGTGGTTGTAAATCCATAGGATTGATCCTTTGCTTTCATTCTAGCTCAAATTCAATTCATAAATCCACTAAAGAATGGAGAAGAATACCTGCTCCAACAGAGACAGCTGTAGGCGTGCGAAGAATGGGAATCGGTAATCTCAGGGCTGAAGCTTTAGGTAGACTGCGGTAAAATTCGATCTCTCTTTCGGAGAAACCAGCCTCTGGGCCAATAACCATCGCGACCTTCGAGCATTTTGTTTGAGCGATTCTCCCTTGCTTCTCTGCAGTTGAGTCAAAAAAATATATGGCCTCGTAACTGTCAAAGTTTAAAGACCTTGGAGAAAACTCCAAAGATGGTAGGTAAGGATTGTTTGACTGCTCCAGAGCAGAGATGAGGAGTCTCATCACTCGATCTTCCTCCAGCATTTTCTGCTGAGAAAAATCTCCCTGAATAAGAGTGATTTTTGAAAAGCCAATTTCCACAGCCTGCTTGAGACAAAGCTCGAGCGCATCTTTTTTGGGAACATAGAGATACAAATCAAGTTCCCACTTTTTTTCCGTATGATAGTACGATAATGGTGTTAGTGTGATGGACTTTTTTGTGATCTCCGAAACTCTCATTTTCTGAGATAGACCAAGACCATTTAAACCTAGAATCTCTTCCCCAATCTCAATCCGAAGAACATTCTTTAGGTGATGATGAGTCTCACCTTCAAGCTGAGCCGTGCCCTGAATTTCTAAACTCGGTAGATAAACCGCTCTCACACAATATCCTTTTTCATCATAAGCGCTGACCAATCACCAAGATTCAAAGTTTGAACGTGAACGAGTCCTAACTCCTCGTAAGTTTTAAGGACTAACTCTACCTGAGGTTGTAGGAGTCCAGACATGATAAGTCTACCATCTTGAGATAAAAGATCCACAAGTTGACGAGATTCCTCTAAGAGAACAGGCTGTAGAATATTCGCGAAAATTAAATCGTATTTTTTTTGAAAGTAGGATCGGTACTCAGGAAGAAGTAACCTGTAAGATGATTCCTCAAGTTTATTTAAGACAATATTTTCAAAACAATTCTTATTAGCTTCAAGATCTATGTCATAAAAATCAACGAAAGGACGAGAAAATACTTTGAGAGCTCCAATACCCAAGATGCCTGAGCCTGATCCGAAATCTAAAATGCATGACTTTTCTGGTAGTTCAAAAGAGAGCATCAACTTCAAGCAGAGAAAAGTTGTTTCATGACTTCCTGTACCGAATCCCATGCCAGGATTGATCGCAATGAATGTTTTGGGTTCTCGGTTTTCATCAAGGTACCAAGCTGGAATAACATCGAGACTTTCACTGATCTTGATTGGTTTATAATGTTTTTTCCATTCCTCGTTCCAGTCTTGAGTAGCTGCCTCGAAGAGTTGAACTTCAGCCAAGAAATGACTCTGAACAAAACCATGAAACTCGCGCGCTTGAAGCTCATTCGAAAAGTAAAATTTGTAATTATTACTTTGGCTTTTCAAAACCTCTTCAACCTCATCTAAAACCTCTATGGGAAGATCTCCCCCCGAGTAAGATCTCTCTCCAAGAATTTCATCAACGAGCGCCTCATCAATTGAAAATTCTTCGACTCCCTCAGCAAAGAAATGCTCAAATGCTTGAGAAAATAATTTCTGCTGATCGAATTCTGTCCCTAAAAAATGCAGTAGACTCACGGTCCAGTAGCTCGACATGATTAGCCCCTTAATTTTCAACCATCTATAGCCTAAAAAGAACTCATTGAGAGGCTAAAAAAATTACAAAAAAAGATCTTTTTTTTAGTCTTAAGGTGAAATGTTTGATAGATAGTTCGTCCAGTATGAATCAAAAAATATTTCTTATTGGGATCGCTGGCGGCTCGGGCTCAGGTAAAACAACTTTTGCCAAAAAAGTCATGAACCTCATCGATCAAAAAGAGTCCTGTCTCCTTCACATGGATTCCTATTACTTACCAAAACAACCCAAAACCAATTATACCGCTAATGGGAAGCCAAATTTTGACCACCCAAGTGCCTTTGATTGGGATCTTCTCCGTCATCATCTTGCAGAGTTAAAACAAGGCCTAGAAATCAAATGTCCTATCTACGATTTTGCAGGATCTGTTAGAACAGAAGAGTACTTAAGCCTAGGGCCATGTAAGGTCATCTTATTTGAGGGGATCTTCTCATTGTATGACCAAGAGATACGAGACATCTTAGACATCAAATGTTTTTTACATGTTGACTCTGATATTCGATTTACAAGACGACTTCATCGAGACGTTGAGGAAAGAGGTCGCTCCTTAGAATCTGTCATCTCACAGTATTATGAAACAGTAAGACCAATGTACCAGCGCTACCTCGATCCGCAAAAACAATACGCCGACTTTACCGTTGGTGAAGAAACTGACGTCGCAGCAGAGATCCTTGCTGCTCGGGTAAAAGAACTACTTAAGAGTAGTGCTGAATGAAAGCGAAAGAATTTTCGCTAACTCCTATGGGTGGTGTGGAAGAGATTGGCTCAAACATGGCCCTTCTCGAAACACCTCAAGAACAAATAGTGATTGATTGTGGCTTATTGTTTCCTTACGAAGACTTTTTCGATATCAACTATCTCATCCCAAACTTCGACCTGATTGACCCAGAGAAACTCACAACATTGTTTATTACTCACGGACATGAAGATCATATCGGTGGGATTGTCCATTTTCTTCGAAGATTCCCGAATGTTAAAGTGTATGCCTCACCATTTGCTTTAAAACTCATTCGTCATAAAACAGATTTTGAAAAAATTAATTTTCAGTATGAAGTTGTCAGCACAAGCCAAGGATATGACTTTAAAGATCTAACAATAGATCCAGTTCATGTCACACACTCCATTCCAGAGACTATGGGCTTGATCATTAAATCAAAGATCAGTGACTGGGGTTTACTTTATCTTTCCGACTTTAAAGTCGATCTTAATCCACACAGAGAGAAACCGTTCGACCTTGAAAAAATTAAGACCCTTTTGTCTCAAAAGAAAAATACCGCTTATTTTTTAGATAGTACTAATATTCTCACAGAGAAAAAAACTCCATCAGAAACGACATTAACTCCTTCCTTTAATGAGCTTCTCGACAGAAGTCATCCTCGAATCTTTGTGACTCTCTTTGCCTCAAACGTTCATCGCCTCTCGGAGATTATTGAACTCGCCCAGACAAAAAAACGTCGGATCGTCCTCATGGGACGCTCAATTCGCAACTACTTAGACTTAGCCTTTGAAGCAAAAATCTCCTCGTTTAATCCAGAAGACGCGCTATTTGCTGATCAAGTAAAAAACACAGATGAGAACTTGCTTGTAATTGTGTCGGGATGTCAGGGTGATTTTCTATCTGCTCTCAGAAGATTTTCCTTTGGAGAGGATACTCATTTAAAACCCCGAGAAACAGATCTTTTTATTTTTAGTTCTAAGGCAATTCCAGGTAATGAGAAAAAAATTGGACGGATATATAACAAACTCACAGAAGCGGGAGTTGAAATCATTACAGCCTCTGAAATGAGTCTTCACACATCTGGTCACCCGGGGAAAGAAGATCTCAGACTCATCTTAAAAAATTTCACCCCGACCTATTACTTTCCTATTCATGGAGAAAGTTACTTTCTTCAAAAACACTATGAGTTTGTGAAAAATGAATTTGTAACTGTAAAAAACAAAGTTATCCACAATTATGATCGTGTTATTTTTAAGGACTCCGATATTAAGGTCGAGAAACTTGAAAAGAAAGAGCCTCTTCTCATTCACGGTAACGGGATTGAAATTGAGAAATCACAGATTTCTCAGCGAAGAAAACTCGCGACTCAAGGAGTGATTTTTGTCTCTCTCCTTAAGAGCAATCAAACCGTCATCATCAGCTGCCTTGGTCTGCCTATCTTCATTGACGCTCTCATTCCAGAGGTAACAAAAAAACTAACCCATCACTACCATCAACATCTCTTGGGGCGTGATGATGAGTATGTAACTCAGCAACTTAAGACCTCTCTTCGGCAACAACTTGTGCCGAAGCTTGGGTACAAACCGATTGTTGAGGTTCATCTCGTATGACACAAGAGTGCTTAATACATAGTCATCGAAACGCGGAAATCCAGTGTCACATCTGTCATGAATACTTTTGCGCTTCTTGCTTTGAATCTCTCGAGGGACTTGAATTTTGCCTTGAACATGCAAAAATCATTCGAAAGTTGCAGTGGGAAGTGAAAGAAGAAATTGAATGCACTTCCGCACAAAGTGAACTTGCCGTGGAGATGGTTGATCGAAAAATCCACCTTTACCAAACCCAACGCAAACTCGGATTCATTAAGACAGAACTTAAAATTGATCAAAACAATAACATCGTTTCCCATTTAAGATGGTATCAACCAAAAGGAAGTTTAAAGTGATGACTTATCTTTTTTTACTATTCTCCTTTCTTGCTTTCTCTTGCGAACAGACTGTAACAGGATACTTATCTGAAGACGATGATGGCACTCTCCTTAATTTGAATTTAGTCTGCGAGAACACACAACATAAAAAAGTTTGTCTTTATCAAGACGAAACAGGGAAACTAAACGATGTTGTCAGTAGTTCAATCCCATTTCCAACAAGTGACCTTTATGAACGAGAGTTCAGTGAATCTTCCGCTCAGATTCATCTCTTAAATCGAACGAATAAAATTCTCTCCAGTGTCGATGATAGATACGTTGAATTCAATTTTAATAAAAAAACGACTATTGGAATCTTAAAAACTGCGGCAGTTGGGGTAGATCCTTATCGAGGGACCTATAAAATTCCTCTCGAGACAACGACCTTTAAATGTTCTTTTCCAAAACAAAAATAAAAAAAAGGGGAGCGAAAGCTCCCCTTTTTTTATCTTAAAGATGCGTATCGTGTGGCTTATCAGACTTTTTCATGAATGAAGGAGTGTCAAACTCATCTTCATCGAAATTAAAGAATCCAAGTTTCTCAGCGATAGATTTAATCTTACTATCTCTAGGAGTTGTTGGATTACTTTGTGTAACCGGTTGTGAAATCTGTGCCGAAGCTACCTGTGCTGCTGGCATGCTTTGATAATCAACTGAGTCTGTCATGACTTCCTCAGTTTTTTCAATGATCGGAGCAGCTTTCATCGGTTGAGGTGAAACAGGAGCAGATGGAGCTGATGTCTCAAAATTCTTTTGAGATTCATACTTACTTGCAGCTGTTTGCAGCTTTTCTGCCCAATTAATTTTTGGTTTTTGAATCTCTTCTTTCACTTGAGCAGGCTCAATGTACGTATTAAGACTAGGCTCATCAGCAATTGTCTCTTCAACTGGTGCTGAATAAACCATTTTCTCAACGATCGGTTGTGTGTTCATCACGGGAGCTGATACTGATGGAGTTGCTGTCATCTGTGGCTTTGAAAGAGAGATCTCTTTTTTAGCATTTCTTAAACCAGTAGCGATCACAGTGACTTTAACATTATCACCCATTGACTCATCAATTACCGTCCCGAAGATAATTTCCGCATCCTCATCTGCAGCTTCCATAATAAGAGTCACAGCGAGGTTTGTTTCATGAGTTGTAAGGGTATGGTTACCTGTAATATTGATGATAATACCTGTAGCACCATCAATCGAAACATCTTCAAGTAATGGAGAGCTGATCGCTTGTTTAGCGGCGTTGATGGCCCTCTCTGGTCCAGTTGATGTTCCTGTACCCATAAGAGAGAGACCTTTATTCGTCATGACAGTTGAAACGTCAGCAAAGTCAGCATTGATGAGACCCGTATTATTAATAAGATCAGAGATACCCTGAACAGCATTCAAAAGAACTTCATCAGCAGCTTTAAATGTATCTACAAGAGAGAGGTTTTCTCCCGCTAACTGAAGTAGTCTTTGGTTTGGAATACAGATGAGTGAATCTACTGAATCCTCTAAAGATCTAATCCCTTCTTCTGCTTGTCTTGATCTTTTTTTACCTTCAAAGAAAAATGGTTTTGTAACCACACCCACAGTGAGTGCTCCCATTTCTCGAGCAAGCTTAGCGATCACGGGAGCTGCACCAGTACCCGTTCCTCCGCCCATTCCTGCAGTAACAAAAACCATATCAGCACCATCTAAAACTTCAGATAATTTTTCGTAGTCTTCGATAGCAGCTTTTCTTCCAACTTCAGGATTTGCACCAGCGCCCAATCCTTTTGTCACGTTTCCACCAAGCTGAATTTTTGTGCCGGCCATATTAGCTGCGAGAGCTTGAGAGTCTGTGTTCGCAACAATATACTCAACTCCGGTCAAACCAGAGCGAATCATTGTATTAACTGCGTTACAACCTCCGCCGCCAACTCCAATAACTTTAATTTTTGCGCCATTCTGTGATGAACCATCGGCGATGTCGAACATAATAATCCTCCGTAATTAAAATATCTCTTTCATTGCATTTTTAAATTTCTGTCCCCATTTACTGAAAACATCCTCTTCATTTTCTTCTTCACTCATTGCTTCTCTCGTCATGGCTTTCGACATTTGTTGAGTTTCCTGAAGCAATCCTAAAACTGTTGAAAATTTTGGATGTTGCATGGCCGTGGTCATTCCGCCGAACGCATGAGGATATCCTAGTTTGACAGGCTTCTCAAATTGATACTCGGCCATTTCTGCTAAGTTTTTAATGAGAGCTCCTCCACCCGTGAGGACAAATCCTCCGTTCACTGACTCTTGCAAATTCTTCTCCAAAAGCACTTCTTTAACGACAGAGAATAACTCTTCAGCTCTTGCTTCAAGGATTTCAGCTACAAAGCTCAACGGGACTTCTTTTGGTTTGGTGCCAGAAAGACCCTGAACAGTCACATAAGTTTCGCTATGGTGGGATTCTTTTAGCACTGACCCGTGAGTCGTTTTAATTCTCTCTGCCTCATTATGAGGTATCTTAAGAGCAACGGCTAAATCGTTGGTAAAGTGATTTCCACCCAGAGGAATAATTTGAGAATGAAGAAGACTTCCATCCTTCCAGATAGCGAGATCAGTCGTTCCACCACCAATATCAATTAAAACAACTCCAAGCTCTTTTTCTTCTAAAGTCAGGACTGATTTTGAAGAAGCAATTGGTTGAAGAATAATCGAGTTTGCCGCCAAACCAGCATGCTCCACACACTTCACAAGGTTATGTATGAGAGGTGTCTTACCGGTTACGATGTGCACGTTAACTTCTAAACGAGAACCACACATGCCAATCGGATTTTTTATTCCACAAGTATTATCAACTTTGAACTCTTGAGGAATGACATGGAGGACTTCTCTATCTGATGGAATCAAAACAGCTTTTGCAGCCTCAATAACTCTATCTACATCTGATTGATTGATTTCTTTATTTTTAACTGGAACAACACCTGAAGAATTAAAACAATAGATATGGTTGCCTGCGATCCCTACTGTAGCCGAGTCTAACTCGTCGATTCCGGCCATCAGCTTAGCTTCTTCAATCGAGTTCCTAATACTTTCAACCGTTTTTTCAATATTAACCACCGAACCTTTTTTTAGTCCGTGGCTTGGGTGAGAACCAACTCCAAGAATGTCTATTGATTTTGCCGTCTTTTGAGCAATGACCGTACAAACCTTGGTCGTTCCGATATCTAGTGCAACAACAACGTTTTTACTACTCATGAGATTCCCTTCTCGTGATCCTCTTTTTTATTAAGAGGCAGATTCATTCTGTTTTATCAACTGGCCTGCCTGGCCATAACTAATGTTAAATTTTGTCGGAAAACTTGACAACCACCTTTTTTGGATTCGTTAAGTTTATACTCGATGGATATCTCTGACTTTTGCTAACATACCCTACAACTTTTGTGAGCTTGTATAACTTCTCGTCCCAGAAATCTGCCCCCATGAAAACACTTGTTGCCTTTCCTCCCAATGAGAAAATAATCGTGAGTTCATTTTTTTTACTTAGGATGATTTCTGAAATTCTTTTTCTCATGTCCATATTAAGTTTCTGAATCGTATCGGTGAGTTCTTGAGGAGCCCCACCTTCAACCTGGTCAATAGAGAGAGCAATTAGTGGAAGTTGATAAGTTAGCTTTTTCTCAGAAGACATAAGAATTTCATATTGTGGCTCATACATCTTTCCATTAGAGGAGAGGATCGCAGAAAAATGCTCTTCACCATTTAGCTTATACACTTGGACTTTCGCCATCGGTTCAGGGCACTCTAGATTGATTCGAAGTGTTTGACTAACAGGATTAAAAGAGATGCGGTAATCAGAAAGAAAGAATTTTTCATCAAGCTTTTCATGAAGCATCTTTTCTTTCACATCTTTTAAAGATTTTGCTTTTTCAAACTCTTTCATGATCATAAGGCCAAGCATTCCAGATGATTTCGCAGGACACTGACCAAAAAAAGTTTTGTAGGTTACGCCACTTTTACCTTTGGGATGAGGTAAGGCAGCCAGGGCAAGGCTGGCATTAAAAGAGATTAGAATTGATACTAAAGTCAACTTCATCATTTAATTATGATAGGGGATTTTGACTTCCAATTCAAACTCAATTCCGTAGAAATGATCCATATAAAACTTTACTGTTTCAGTCAGGGTTGAGAACTGATACCAATCGGAAAGATCTCGGTTTTCAATAAAATTAGCGTGCTTCGGACTAATCACTAATCCTCCGAAGCTCAATCCTTTCAAACCTATTTGATCAACTAATCTTCCGGCTTGAAGTTTTTTACCTGGATTCTTAAAAACACATCCACAATTTTTCGTTGCTAGTGGCTGAGTTTTTCGCCGAAGTTCAAGATAAGCTTTAATCCGCTCACAGACTGAAGAATCGGAGCCAAGATTTTTCATCACCACTTCTACAATGATATCTCCCTCGCTGAGAAAATGATTTTTTCTGTAGCTAAAGGATTTTTCATTCAAAATAATTTCTTTTTCTTCACCAGACCTAGTAATAACGAGCACACTTTTAATCAGGCTTCCAATCTCTCCCAAGTTTGTCCCCGCATTCATGTAAACAGCTCCACCCAAAGAAGCGGGAATACCGGTAAAAACATCCCAACCGACAAGGTTGAATTTCACTGCGTGAGAAGTGAGGTGATTGAGTCCTAGGGAGGCTGGTAAAATATATTCTTCCTTAACATCATTAAGCTCACTCAAATCAAAGGAAAAGTCTAAATGAATAATAAGAGCTTTATTCACTGGAGGCAGAATAAGATTAGCTCCCCAACCAATCACAAAATAATCGCGATCAAACTTTTTAATGATCCTTAGGCTCTCTTTGAGTGCACTTTTATTGTTCACAATCAATAGATCACCAATCGATTTGAGTCTCATTGTTGTGTAAGAGGTAAGATCCTCGAGAGGATGGAAACTAAGACCTGAAATCTTCTTAATTTCTGATTCGAAAGTCATAGTTTTTGAACAGCTTGTCGAAGTTTCTTTGAAATATTTCCAGCTCCTAAACCAAGAATAACATGAGGTGATTTAAGCTTAGGTTCAATAATTTTATCTAGATGATCAAGATTAGCAATAAGAGTCACCTTAATACCCATCGTTTTGATTTTTTCAGCTAATTTTTCTGAAGTAATCCCTGGGATTTCAGCTTCACTCGCAGCATAAATAGGAGCCAAAAAAAGCTCCTCAACTCCGTCAAAGCACTCCGTAAATTCGTTCCAAAAATTTTGAGTACGGCTATATCGATGTGGCTCGAAGATAACAGTGAGCGGTCTAGTTTCAAGGTTTTTGAGCGTCGAAATAGTCGCTCGGATTTCAGTTGGATGGTGACCATAATCATCGAGCACGAGGGTCTGATTTTGCTGATAGATTTTCTCAAGTCGTCTGCCAACACCATTAAAGTGCAGAAGACCATGTTTCATTTCTTCAAAACTTAAACCACACTGATGACTAATGCTAATTGCCCCTAGCGTGTTAAGGACGTTATGTAATCCCAAAAGATGGGTCTCAAAGTGATCGACGAAAGTCTTTTTAAAATACAATTTAAACGTTGTTCCCTGGGCCGAGTAGACAACGTCTCTCGCTTCGTAATCAGCTCCTATGGTATCAATCCCATACCAAAGAATGGGTCTTTTAATTTTATCTTTAATGTCGACAGAATACTTATCATGAATATTGAGAGCGATCTTTCCATAAAAAGGTACCTTATTCACAAACTCTAAGAAGTTTTCAACAATCTTTTCTTGGGTTCCATAAAAATCTAGATGATCATTATCAATATTTGTCACAACCGCCATGATTGGAGAGAGGTGCAGAAAAGATCCATCTGATTCATCAGCCTCAGCAATAAGAAAATCACCATTTCCCTTTTTAGCATTTCCGCCGAGATTACGAACAATTCCACCTATCACATAGGTCGCGTCGAGCTTAGCTTGCTGAAACATAGTCGCAATTAAACTAGTTGTCGTCGTTTTACCATGAGAACCAGCAACCGCCACTCCAAGTTTTAGACGCATAAGCTCTGCGAGCATTTCAGCTCTTTTAATAATCGGTAACCCAAGCTCTTTCGCTCTTATGATCTCTGGATTTTTATGATCGATAGCTGACGAGTAAACGATAATATCAGTAGCATTCACGTTTTCAGCAAGGTGCTGATTAAAAATTTTAGCACCCTTCAGTGCTAGATTTTCAATCACTGAACTTTGACCAATATCTGAACCTGAAACAGTATAACCAAAATCTAAAAGGATCTCTGCGATCCCACTCATTCCAATACCACCAATGCCTATAAAATGAACTCTTGTTTGTTTAAACCAACCCAACATAACGTTTAATCTCTTTCGTGACTAAGTGGCACGAGTTATTTTCTACGACTGATGTCTTACGCGAAGAAATCTTACCTGAAGTCACTTCGTTGAGAAAAGACTTCATTTTATGAAGGCCCTGACTTTTTGATTCACAGGGATAAATAATTCCTACCCCAAAATCAGCTTCCGATTTAAAAATTTCTGCATTTAAAACTTGATGATTATCCGTCGCTTGAGGATACGGTACTAACAATACTGGTTTTCCGATAATTTTAAGCTCTGAGACTGTACTCGCACCTGCTCTCGCCACGATAATATCACACCATTCATACTGTGCTTGAATATCATCGATATACTCAAAGGACTGGTAAGAAATCTTCGTTTGAATCTCTGGCGCTTTAGCCCCCGGTCCAAGCTGATGTCGTATCTCAAGATTTAAATTTTCTGAACTCTGGAGAAGCTCAAAAATGAGATCATTAATTTGTTTTGCACCAAGGCTACCGCCAAAAACTAAAACGCGTAAAGGTTGGTGAAAAGCTTCTATTAAGACTGGCTTAATTGATTTCCTCGTTGGGTTACCAACGACTTTAACCTTATGATCAAATCTCGGAAGAAGACCCTGTGTTTTTGTGAAATGAACAAAAATAGTATCTGCAATAAAGGATAAAATTTTATTTGTTAATCCCATGACTGCATTTTGCTCAACAATAAAAACGGGGATGTTAAGTAACTTCGCCGCAAGGAGTGTCGGGCCACAAACATACCCTCCTGCTCCAAGCACAAATAAAGGTTTCACTCGTATGAAATAAGCAAAGAGTTCGATAAAGGTTTTAAAATTGAGATAGATATTTTTAAGTAGTTCCACTGGGGACTTTGTCCTCAATGGCTTCGAATCAATATGTTTTACTTTTTGGTTTTTAAAAAGCTTAAAATCAAGAGTTCTCTTACCGGAAATATACTCTACTTCTAAGCCGAGCTCCTGAACTGATTCTCCGATGGCTAAAGCTGCGTTGATATGTCCACCAGTTCCACCGGCAGCAAGGATACAAAGCCTAGTTGAAGACACTTTTAAAAACTCCTGACATGGTTGATTGTGATCCTTCAGATTCTTTTTCTTTAGGTGCCACTTGATGAATTTTTAAGCAGGCAATCACAAGTCCCAAAGCTCCAAGATTGGCGACCATTGATGAACCACCATAACTAATGAATGGAAGATTTAGTCCTTTCGTTGGAAGAAGCCCGAGAACAACACCCATGTTGAGGAAAGCCTGAAAGCCGATCGAAAAAATAATCGCTGAAACCATAATTGATCCGACTCTCGATTTAAGAGAGATAGCCATTTTAAAACCAATAAAAATGAAACTTATAAACATTAAAGCCGTCACAAACACGCCAATAAATCCTAATTCCTCACCGACAACGGAAAAAATAAAATCATTATAAGCTTCAGGTAAGTAAAAAAGTTTCTCATTACTATTTCCTAAACCCTGTCCAAAAAAGGAACCATTCGCGAAAGCCAGGAATGATTGAATAATCTGAAATCCTGATCCTCGTGGATCTCTCCAAGGATCAAGAAAGGTGAGGACTCGCTTCACTCGATAAGGTGCTGCCACGAGAATGCCCATCGCCCCAATAAAGCCGGATATTAGCATTGAGTAAAAATATTTTCTTGGGAAAGAACTTAAGAAAGCAATAAATCCAATAATCATTGATGAAATGAAAAAAGTACCAAAATCAGGCTGAAGAACAAAAACGGCGAGTGGATAAAGAAGTCCCGATAAATAAATAGCCCTTTGACGAGAATTAAAGGCATTAAAATTTTCAAAATAACGAATCGCCGCCAACATCAGTGTATATTTCAAAAACTCACCAGGTTGAAGATTCATAAAACCAAGATTCAACCAACGCTTCGATCCCTTAATCACAACACTTAGCCCTGGGACAAGAGTGAGAGTGACGAGAAAGCAAAATAGAGTATTGAGCTTAAAGGCATTTTTATAAAGAAAAAGGATCTTCATGCGGGAGAAAACATAAGCGACCCCAAGTCCCAAAACGATATAAATAAGCTGTCTTGAAAAAAAGAAAAAACTCGATCCCATGTTTTCCTTGGCGTACATATAGCTCGCTGAAAAAACCATGATCACGCCAAAAAGAATCAGAAAAAAAACGTTGATAAGGAAATAGTTAGTTAACTTTTCTAGTCGGATATCTTTTTCATTCATATGTTACACCGGAAGAGGGTTTCTTCCAGTGTAACTTAAAAAGATCTAAAGTTGGAAGATGAGTTTCTTGTAGTAGTTTCCTTTTTCTTCAAAATCTCTAAAAACATCTGTGCTATCGTTACCAGGACAAAGAAGAATAGTATCTCCAGTTCTTGATTTTTGATACGCAAGGAGAACTGATTCGTCGAATGAACCCACGAGATATGTTTGAGTCACGTCACCCAGGACTCTGTTCATACTTTCTTTTACTTCTCCAACGAGAACGAGAACTCTAACCTTTTCTTTAATAATAGCAGCGTATTTGTCGAACTGAAAACCTTCGATCTCCTTACCTCCAGCAATAAGAATCACTGGCTCTTTGAAGGCATCGAGAGAGCGTCGAAGCTCATCCATCGTTTCTGATTTCGCGTCGTTATAAAAACGGACACCATTTTTTTCAACTACATATTCCAATCGGTGAGGAATGCCTGGAAATTTCTCGATACAGTATTGAATAGCTGAATCTGAAACCTTCAGCGCCTTACAAGCTGTCATGGCCGCCATTAAATTTTCTCTGTTATTGACGCCAACGATTCGCATATCAGTGACTTTAAATTCTGAATGATAATGAATATTGGAATGAATACGCTTGTCGTGAAAGTGAGTCCCTTGGATCTCAGAGATGACTCCCATAGTGACAAAAGATTTTCGTGAGTACCAGAATGTTTGAGCCTGAGCTGATCTTAAAACAGAATTTGAAGCAAGCTTATCAAAGTTTACGACTAAATAATTCTCTGGACCTAAGTTACGAGCAACCTTTAAGGCTGTATCTAAGTATTCTGCTGATGATTTAAATCGACCAAGAAGATTTTTTTCCTCTAGGTTTGGATAAACAGCTAATACAGGCTTAAAGTTATCTACGGTTTGGAGCTGCTGAGGAGAAACTTCAATCACACAGTAGTCGATCTCATCTTTATTCGGCAAAGTCAGAAAATTTACAAACGGCTCTTCAGAAGTTCCACCGATAAAAATATTTTTTTTATCTACTTTTAATGTGTAACCAATCATATGAGCAGTGATGGTTCGCCCTAGGCTTCCACAGACAGCGATGATCGGCTTATGACAATTTTCATAGGCAAAAGCAAAGTCTGAATAAACGGCTCGTCCGTGCTCACGCGCGACCTTGAGCTGTGGAAGATTGACGTCGACAGATGATGAATACACGACAATATCTGCCTCAATAAAATCTTCATCACGATGCTCTCCAAATGTCATAGCAGGAGTTGGAGAAACTTTTTTTAATCTTTTGACTTGCTTATTAAGGTCGAAGATAGGTTTGATATCAGTAACTTTTATGTCACAGCCTAGCTGAGTAAAAAGATGAACAAGAGCAAATCCCGTTTTCCCTAGACCAACGATCAGAACTTTTTTTCCTTTATATTTTTCCATCACAAAACTCCTTACCTATCTTAACTTTAATGTTGCAAGAGCGAGGATCGCGAAAATTAAACTCACAATCCAGAAGCGCACGATAACTTTTGTTTCAGGCCAACCCAATAATTCAAAGTGATGATGTATAGGCGCCATTTTAAAGATTCTTTTTCCTCGAAGCTTAAAGGATGTTACCTGTAGGATGACCGACACTGCTTCGATAACAAAAATTCCCCCGATAAGAACAAAGAGAAATTCATTTTTTGTCAGGACAGCAATAGTTCCTAAACATCCCCCAAGAGAAAGAGAACCCACGTCTCCCATGAAAATCTCAGCCGGATAGGCGTTATACCATAGAAAGCCTACTCCTGCCCCTATTAAAGCAGAAACTAAAACTAAAATTTCACCAACATCTGGCACATGAGGAATAAGAAGATAATTTGCTAACTCAACGTGTCCAGAGAGGTAGGATAATAACCCGAGTGTAGCTGCCGAGGTGATAGTTGGACCAATCGCAAGTCCATCCAAGCCATCAGTGAGGTTCAGCGCGTTAGAAGAGCCTACAATCACAAAGGCTCCAAAGAAGACATAAAACCATCCAAGATCAATAATCGGATCTTTAAGAAAAGGAATGTATAGCTGTGTCGAAATAACCTTAAATTGAATCATCACCCAAGTGGCAAGAAGAGCAGTTGAAAATTGCCAAAGGAGCTTTTGTTTGGCGTTAACACCTTTTGAGTTTTTCTTCAAAACCTTTAAGTAATCATCTAATCCACCAAGGAAGAAATAAGAAATCATTACAAAGATTGAAATGAGAAACGGGAGAGAACTAAAGTTTCCACAAATAAGGCAGGCCATAACAGCACTACCGATAATAAAAACACCTCCAAAAGTTGGTGTCCCTTTTTTCTTTTTATGAGTCTCTGGTCCATCTTCTCTGATGGATTGACCAAATTGTTTTAACTTCATTAAAGCAATGAATCTTTTGCCCCAAAAAATTGAAATAATCGTAGCGAGAACGAAAGCTAAAAATGATCGAAACGTAATGTACTTGATGAGATTAATCATGGGCAGAGAATTCATCTCTGAGTAAAACAGATGATACAGCATGTCTATCCTTTTAAAAAGATAAACTTAAGTTATATCGAAGAGTGACTCCAATTGTAAAGAGCGAGATCCTTTGACAAATTGTAGAGGAAAACGGTCAAGATATTTCTCTTTGAATTCTCGCTTAAATTCTGAAGCTGAATTTCTCATTTCACCCAGAGGACATCCTCTGTGATACGACGATGAAAATCTTCCTACAAAAACAACATTCTTAAATCCTAACTGACTTACATAGTGACCGATCTCTTCATGATAACGAGGAGCCTGTTCTCCAAGTTCGTTCATGTCACCTAAAATAACGAGGGCATCTTTCATGTCCTTCCCACTTTCAATAAGTGACTCTTTAAAACCTAAGAGAGCAGCCCTCATAGAAGAAGGATTCGCATTGTAAGCATCAAGAAAAATTTTCGTTTGATTTTTCTGAATCCACTCTGAACGATTCTTTGTTGGCTGAAATTCACTTGCGACTTTAAGAATCACTTCTTTGAGCTGAGGATATAGAAGATAGGCGATGAGTACACTTGTCGCAAGATTTGTTTTGTTGTGAGTCCCAGTGATGAAATCATTTTTCACTTCAAAGCTTTCTCCACGAAATACAAACTCAACTCCATTTTTTGTAACGTGATAAACGATATCACTTGGCGAAACGGTACTGAAACTCACGACTCCTGTTTCATGTCTAAGCGTTGAAAGGTACTTATCATCCATATTCAAAAGAAAAAGACCTGAGTTAGCCGTCTCTTTCATGACGGCATGGTAGAGATATCCCTCTTCATCAAAGACCTGTTCCTCGGTTCCAAAAAACTCTAAATGGGTCGCTCCGATATTTGTCGTTAACCCAGCATTTGGAACAGCAATGTCACACAAAACTTTTATCTCACCTGGATGATTTGAACCAAGCTCTAGGACCACGGTCTCGGTTGAAGACGTAACGTCAAGAAGAGTAAGAGGAACTCCAAGATGATTGTTATTATTTTTTTCCGTGGCAACAACCTTATCAGGATTAATTTTCTTCAGGATATGAGAAAGCATTTCTTTGTGAGTCGTTTTACCATTAGATCCAGAAATAGCAAAAACAGTGTTTGAAGACCTTTGTTTTCTCCATTCCTTGATATGCTCATGAGTCAATTCTTGCAGAAAAGTAACACTAGACTCGACTCCTATAAATTTCGTTTTTCCATACTTTGTTTTTAATTCGGTTATGATCAATTCATTCTCATCGTTGAACTCGTAGACAACGACCTGGCAGCCTTGAGATAACATTGGCTCCAAAAGAGTGAGGGGATTCACTTTCTGACCAGGAATCGCGACAAATGAATCTTCCATTCTGAATTTTCTTGTGTCCGTAATAAACCTAGATTCACCTGAAAGATTAAGGTTTTTTGTAAGAACTGATCGACATTGGTGTATGTGATTTAATTTAATCATAAATTTAATTCCTTAATCTTCTTCTCTGCCTCTTCTTGATCAGAATGAGGCTCTTTGATACCGTTTCTCAAAATATAATTCTCATGACCTTTACCGGCCATGATAAGAATTTCTTGTGGCTGAAGCTCTTGTATGGCCTTTTGAATCATCCATTTTCTATCACTATGTCTTTCCCAATTCGATGATTTTAGCCCGTCAACAATATCATCGATAATTTTTTCAGGATCTTCAGACCGAGGATTATCACTCGTCACATAAAGATAGTTTGCAAATTTCAGTGCTGCATTGGCCATCAGCGGTCTTTTTGATCGGTCACGATCTCCTCCACAACCAAAAAGGACTTTAAGTTTTCGGTCAGGATAATTTTCACGCACACCACGACAAATATTTTCCAGAGCATCAGGGGTGTGAGCAAAATCGACAATATAAAGTCTTTGAGAAAATTCACGAATAAAGAATCTTCCCTCTGGAGATTGAAGCTTAGAAAAATCATAGAGTGAAGAGCTTCCGTACTGAGCCTCAAGGATATTAAGAGCAACTTCTAAGTTCCTTCGGTTATAATCAACACTAAAAAAAAGAGGTAATTTTTCAAAATTTCTTTTATTGGAAGAGGAATGTCTTACTTTGTTAATCTCGGCTGAAAGCCTCTCATCATCTGCAGGAGCCCAAAGTTTCCCTCCAAGTTTGAGAAAATCGAATAGTTTGAGTTTTGCTTTAAAATAAGAGTCCATAGTCGCATGATAATCTAAATGATCCTGAGAAAATGAGGTCCACCCTGCCTGATCAAACCTAAGATCAAAAAATCTATTTTGATCCAAAGCATGGGAGCTCGCCTCAAGAACACAAAAATCGCGGCTTTTTCCGTAATAATTTAAGTATTTCCGAAGCTGAAGATAGTTAGGGGTTGTTAAGCCAAACTCTTCTTCAATGCCTTTCTCCGTTTTTACTCCAAGAGTACCAATGCTAAAGCCAATTTTTTTTCTCATGTGCCCAAGCTGAAGGATGAGATCTGCTGTTGTTGTTTTACCGTTTGTTCCAGTGATCGCAAAAATTTCAATCGCTGGCAGAGGGTAAAGAAGATCGAGCCATTTTTTTTGCTCGATAAAAAAATTTTCGTTCTCTTTAACTTGAGAGTTTGAAGGAAGTCCTGATAATTTTTTATTAACGATCAAAAGCTTATAATCTGCAGAGTGAATGAGTTCGAAAAATTTTTGTTCATCAATCTCTCTTGGACCAATCCAGTAAAACAAAACAGAGTCTGATGTAGAATCTTGTACCTTCCAATGAATATCTTTAATAGAGCTCTCTAAATTACTCAGCATAGGTTGGAGGAGAAAAATTCAATTTAATAATCTTTGTCTCTGGAAGTGCAGAGCCAGCGTCAATTGATTGCCGTGAAACAACACCGAAGCCTAAAATTTCAATTTTCAATCCTCTAGATTCTGCTAGCTTTTGAGCACTAGCTTTATCCATTCCCAGAAAGTTTGGCATTTCTGTCATCGTATAATTTTTTATTGATGCCGCTTGGACTGTTTTTACTTCATCAAGATTTGTTTTGTTCGACTGTTCATCATATTTTGCAAACTGAGCAAAATCTTTTTTCTTGTAAAGTATATATTGAGTGATTTTTTTGAAAATAGGAGCAGCGACAGCGTTACCGTAGTATCCATTTTTTGTTGGGTGATCAACATAAGCCATGACGACGAATTTTTTGCTTACATTAACTGGAAATCCGATGAAGCTTGCAATATAACCATCATATCCACCGCGCTCAGAGACTCTTTGAGCAGTCCCAGTTTTACCTGCAATTTCGTAGTGAGGAATGATCGCATTAGAACCCGTTCCAGACGAAACAGCATTGATAAGCATCTTCGTTATACTTTCTGACGTCGACTCTTGGAGGATCTTATTTTCTGGGATTAATTGGCTGACTTCATTTTTTAAAAGAGTTGGTTTGACCAGGTAGCCGCCGTTAGCTATTGCCGCATAAGCTCTCATCATTTGAAGAGCAGTGGTCGCCACTCCTTGTCCAAAACTTGTATTACTTAAACTTAAGGGACGAACTTTATCGTTTGCCTTGTAAGGAACAATCCCTTTCGATTCTCCACTAACTTCAATTCCGGTTTTCTGACCAAAGTTAAACTTATCCATCGTTTCTCGAAGCTTTGGATACTTTAGGCTGAAGGCAATTTTTGTCGTTCCTACGTTTGAACTAAATTTTAAGATATCAGAAACTGTTAACCATTCAAACTTCTCGTGACTCTCGGCCTCAGACACCCAGTGGTTTTGAACTTTAATCTTTCCATACTCACAAAAATATTTTGTTTCAGGCTTCGCCACTTTATTTTCAATTGCTGATGCAATCGTTATCGTTTTAAAAATAGATCCCGGTTCAAAGGGATCAGTTACAAAGGCAAGTTTTCTAGATTCAAGATTGTATTTAGAGACTTGATTCGGATCAAAGGTTGGGTAATTGGCGATCGCCAGGATTTCTCCTGTCTCCGCATCCATCACCGCTGCTCCTCCACGATTCGCTTCATGATAAACAACAGACTCTTTCAAGTAACTTTCAAGAGCTCCCTGAATGTCTTTATCTACAGAGAGTTCTATATCTTCAGCAACAAGGTCAATCGCTTTTGACTCATATTTAATCGGGCGCCCCTTAGCATCACGGATATACTTTACAACCTGAGGCTCACCTTTTAATTTCTTATTTTGCGAACTTTCAATTCCTGCTAATCCTGTGTTGTCGACTCCAACAAAGCCAATTGTTTGAGCGAGAAGTTCTTTATTGGGATAAACTCTTTCTGAGTGTGATTCCACGAAAACGTTCTCAAGTTTTTTAACTCTTTTGAGTTGAGATTCATTCAAGCGAATTTTTCTTCCAAGCCAGGTGTATCGGTCTCGATTTTTAACTAGCGATTTGAGTTTTTCAAAGGGAAGCTCTGGAACAATTTTTGATAACTGTTTTAGTTGCTGATAAAAAGCTGTGTTTTTGTTCTTGGGGATCGTAAAAAGATTGTAAACATGAACGTTGATTGCCAAAGGATGGCCATTTCGATCGAGAATATTTCCTCTATTAGGATACTCTTTAACTTCTCTGATGAATTGGCTTTTTGCATAGGAAAGAAGCTTCGACTTGTTAACAACTTGCAGATAGAAGGCTTTCACCAATACGGTTGAAAACAAAAAACAAAAAATTAAAAAACTAATAAAGATTTTATTTCTCACAACTAACCCTACGGAATGAGAATAATTTGCTCAGGGCCCGGTTCTTTAAGATTATACTTCACCGCAAACTCCCGAAGCTTTGGCACTGACATTTCTCTCGCTCTCACTGCTTTGAGCTCTTTATTGGTAATGATAGCTTTATGAATGTCATTTTGAATATTGTTTAATTGGTAAGCTTGCTCGATTCCTTTCATGCGAAATCCGACAAAAAGAATAGCAAGTGTTGTAAAAGTTAAGGTGAAAGGCAGTGCTTGTGGGTTAAATAAAAACTCAAGGAGCTTATTGTTGAATTTTATATTTGTTTTTTTTCTTAAGGCCATCAACCCTCCCTGGTTGAGCTAATCTTTGCAACAATCTTAGTTTGGCACTTCTTGATCGTGAATTCTCAGCTAATTCAGCTTCCGATGCTGTCATTGGTTTCTTAGTTAAAATTGTAACAGGAAAATGCTGTTTCTCCATCATTTCTTTAAAAGTATGCTTAACAATTCTGTCTTCTAAAGAGTGAAAACTAATGACCGCAAGAACACCACCAGGAGCAAGTAACTCCAACAGTTTTGGTAAAGTATTTTCCAAAACGGTCAGTTCTTTATTGACGGCAATTCTTAAGGCTTGAAATGATCTCGTCGCAGGGTGAGTCTTACCGTGACGGTCTTTAGGTGGATAACAATGAAAAATTATATCTTCCAGCTCACCGGTTGTTTTTATTGGCTGTTTCTCACGAAACTCGCAGATTTTAGCTGCTATTTTTCTAGAAAGGCGCTCCTCACCGTATTCAAAAAGAATGTTAGCAATTTCTTCTTGATGTAGTGAATTTAAGAGATCTGCAGCCGTAGGGGCAGAAGTGTCTTCGTAATTCATCCGCATATCGAGTGGGGCATCAGCTCGAAAACTAAACCCACGCTCCATTTTATCGAATTGATGTGAAGAAACTCCAAGGTCCATGAGAATTCCAGCAAATTTGCTTTCTAGGGAATTCTTTTTTGCCCAATCTGCAAAATCATCGAAATTCATTTTTAAAAGATGAATTTTATCTTCTTTGCTTGAAGCTTTAATTCTTTCAAAGCCATTTTTCAGAGCATCCGGATCTTGATCTGTTGAGTAAAGGATAGAACCATCCACCTGGTCCGATAAAGCGAAGGTATGCCCACCAGCTCCGAATGTGAGATCAGCGAAGATCTTTGAACCAGAGTCTTTAGATCCTAGTTTCAACGCCTCTATGCATTCGTTAAGTAAGACTGAATAGTGTGAAAGATAATCTGACATTACTTTAAAACTACTTCAAGAATCTGTTTGTGACGAGAATTATGTAGGCTCGAATCCGTCATAATCGCATACTGATTTTCCGGTTTAAAGCTCACTGGTCTTTTAACAAGATCTGGGATGGCACTTACAATTAACTTTTGAGCCGAAAGATAGTTAGACTTCATGACATCCATAATTTCTTGAACCGTGCAATGTTCATCTTTCCAGCAATCATAGTCTGTCACCATCGCAACCGTGGCATAAGCCATCCCAGCCTCTTTAGCTAAGTAAGCTTCAGGAACATTAGTCATTCCAATCACAGAAGCGTGAAATGAGCGGTAGATGGCTGACTCTGCTTTGGTAGAAAACTGTGGCCCCTCAATACAAACATAACTGCCATTGAGATGAGATGTTATCCCAGCTTTCAGAGATTGATCATATAATCTTTTCTGTAAATTGAGTTCTATCGGTTGTGCCGTTGAAACGTGTCCGACGATTCCCTCATCGAAGAAAGTTCTTTTTCTTAAGCCTTTAGTCCAATCAATAAATTGATCTACAAACACAAAACTTTTCGGCGCAAATTGTTCTTGAAGTGAACCCACCGCTGAAATACTGACAACAGTATCAACACCTAAAGATTTTAGAGCATAAATGTTAGCTCGGTAATTGACCTCAGAGGGAGTTAGATAGTGACCCTGGCCGTGCCTTGGTAAAAAATAGAAGGGAGATCCTTCTGTTTCTACCTTTAAAATATCTGAGCTCGTCTGACCAAATGGAGTTTCAACTTTCTCAGAACCAACAACCTTAATTGAATCAAGCTTATAAATTCCACTTCCACCAATCACTGCTACTTTTGAGTATGACATAAAAACCTTAAGCTAGAATCCCAGTTAAATCGACGACTCTTCCAAGAGACTTCGATTGTTTACCTATAATGTTTGAAGACTCATCTCTTTCAGCCTCTTCCTTACATAAGATACAAAGATCTGCCGTCGGACGAGCAAGTAGTCTTTCAAATCGGATTTGACAACCACAATCATTGCAAAGTCCATACTCATTCAAGTCAAACTTCTTGAGGGCCTTATCTATTTTTTTTAAATAAATAACTTCACGATTTTTAAATCGTAAGTAATGAGAGTTTGCATAGTCAGAAATAGACTGATCAACTTCGTCACTGCCCTCAGAGGCAATGAGAGAAAGATCAAGATTGGCAATCGTATCACTTGCGAGAATTGATTTTTTCTCATCTAACAATTTTTCTTTTAGCGTTTCTAACTGTTTCTTCGTTAGGGGCTTAATCTTGTCAACCATGTGAACACTCCTTGTAGACTGATGCTAGTCTAATCCACCCTTAATGTTTAAAAGGACTGATTTAGAAATCATCTTTAACGTTTCAAACACTCCCTTTCCTGTTGTGGCAACAGCCTCAAATTCAGGAAAGTTTCGCTTATTAAGTTTCGATTTAAGATCTTGTAGCGGAATGACGTTAGGGAGATCTCTCTTGTTCCATTGCATGACAATAGGAACTTTGGAAATGTCATATCCCTGTTCGGCAAGGTTCTTTTCAAGTCCAAGGTAAGACTCGATGTTAGCTTCCATCCTCTCAACTTGTGAGTCGGCAACGAATACGATGCCATCAACTCCTCTCAAGATGAGCTTTCTTGATGCTTCATAAAAGACTTGGCCAGGGACTGTATAAAGATGAAACCTCGTTTTAAACCCTCGAATTTCTCCGAGATCTAAAGGGAGGAAATCAAAAAACAACGTTCTCTCATTCTCTGTGTTAAGAGTCACCATCTGACCCTTATTTTGCATTGAGGTTTTTTGATAGATGTATTGTATATTTGTGGTTTTTCCACCAAGGCCTGGACCGTAGTACACAATTTTACAATTTATTTCTTTCGTATGGTAATTAACAAATGACATGCTTAAATCCTACCTTCACCAAATAATCGATCCATTTCAGCATCAGAAATTTCTTGGAAAAGAAACCCATTTCTCTCTTTCAAAGGTTTCTCTTCAACCAGGGAGATTTCTGTCTGGAGTTCATCTTTCAAAACTGCCATCTGTCTTTTTAACAAAGCAGGATTTAGGCAGTTATCGTAGATCGCTCCAAGGTAGAACTTCGCTCCTCGATGCTCGAGCGGGAAAAGAAAGATCCCATTCGAAGAGGTATCAAATGAAAATCGATAATCTAAAACTTCTTCACTTTTATTAACAAAACCCATTAGGGCTTCTGAGGCTTGCCAAACTCCACTCACCAGAGCAGAGATAGACTGGGAGCCTGTATCTTGAACAGAATCAAAGAGCGAGACCCCATCCTGTCGAGTCACGAAAACTCGGGCAGGAACTTTTCTGAGACGAGGTTCAAGGACCTGTCTTATTTTTTCAACTACATTATGTGACATCATTAAAATTGTTTCCTGTTTTCTAATGCCTTGGAAATTGTCATCGCATCCAAGTACTCAAGACTTCCACCAATCGGAACTCCAAATCCAATTCTCTCAACGCGGATATGCTTTGGTAAAATTGATTTCAGATAAGAGCATGTTGCATCTCCCTCAACTGATGGATTAATGGCTAAAATAATTTCCTCAATTTCTTTTCGTGCGACTCGCGCAACAAAAGAATCAATTTTAAGCTCATCTGGCCCAATACCAAGAAGTGGATTAAGAACACCTCCCAGAATATGAAAAAGTCCCTTGAAAGTCCCGCTCTTCTCAATCGCGAGAAGATCGGAGACACTCTCGACGAGGCAAAGTGATTTAGACTCTTGTCTATGAATATCCAGACAGATTGAACAAATTTCTGCCTCTGCATACATATAACACTCTTCGCACTTCTTAAGGTTTTTCAAATCATTAATGGCCGTAGCAACAGACTCTAGCTCTTGAGCTCGCCAATTAGTCATATTCATAACCATACGAAAAGCGGATTTTTCTCCGACACTTGGTAGTTTAGTCAATGAATCAACCGCATTTTTAATAACCGGAGGAAGCTCAACCATTTAAAAAAGTCCTGGGATATTCATGCCACCAGTGACTTTAGACATGGCCTGGCTAACCATTTCTTGTGATTGTTTTAATCCTTGATTGACCGCCGTTAAAACTAGCTCTTCGAGAGAAGCTACATCATTAGGGTCAACGCATTCTTTGTTAATTGTGATACTTAAAACCTGTTGTTTTCCATTCACCTTAACTTTAACCATGCCTCCGGCAGATGCTTCGATTTCACGATCCGCAAGTTCGTTTTGAAGCATAGCAAGTTTCGCTTGCATCTGTTGTGCTTGTTTCATGAGATTGTTAACATTCATCTTTAATCCTTTAAAATAACTTTATCTATTTTTGAACCAAATATTTTTTCAGCTTCTTTCACGAACGGATTATTCAAAATCTGTTCTCGTTTTTGAGCTTGTTTGAGCTCAATTTCTTCTTCGTCTAGCTCAACTTTAGTTTTAAAGTTTTTCTCTTTTTTTTCTGTAAGTGAAATCAGATCGACTTTTAGTATAAAATCTTCAAGCTTCCTATTAAAAAAATCTGACAATAACTGCCTGAGGCGTTGAGTGTTTTCTTTCTCAAGGAGAAAATCTCTAAAAACGGAAGCATCTTCCGGATAAACTAAATGAACGATGACTGAGGAAGAGTTAAGATCAACTTCTTGTTTAAGATTTCCTCTTTCTATATTTGCAGCGAGGCCTACGGACTCAGATTTAAGGTGAGCTAAAAAATCTTGCCATGATTTAGGACTTTTTTTTTCCTTTATTTCAACCACAGGCAAAGGATCCGCTGGCTTACCTTGAATCAGCTCACGCCTAAGAGCTAGTTTTTGTAAGCTGATGAGCAAAGAAAGTTCAAATTTTTGAGTTTGATTGAGCCAAACCAAATCTTTTGCAAAAGATTCATAGATCCAAAAAATCTCTGGCCTCGAAACAGATACAAGACTTTCATCATAGATCAACCCTTCTTGTGAAAGAGTTTGAGGGCGATCGAAGCTTTGAATAACTTTAAAGAGGCATTCAAGTACTTGTTCCGATAGTTTTTTTAGATCAACGTTTTCGGACTGAGCTCCTAAATAGAGCTTCGTTAACTCAGTCACATCTCCCACTAGAAGAGAGTGAATAAAATTTTTCAGGAAGTCGATACTCAAAAGACCAAGGGCCTTATTCATTTGATCAACGGTGATGAGCTTACCACCAGCAAAGCCAATGACCTGGTCGAGAAGCGAGAGTGAATCTCTAACAGATCCTTTACCGAGTTCCGCAATTTTTTCCACGACTCGATCTGATTCAATTTTAATCGATTCCTTATCAAGGATCATTTTTAAGTGTGACTTTAATCGATCGAGACTGACGTTTTTAAAATCATACCTCTGGCACCTTGAGATAACCGTACCAAGTAGCTTCTGAGGATCAGTTGTCGCCAACATGAAAATAGCATGCGCTGGTGGCTCTTCAAGCGTCTTCAGTAAGGCATTGAAGGCAGACGTACTGAGCATATGAACTTCATCAATCACATAAATCTTATATTGACCCTTAGTTGGCAAATATTGAACATTTTCAATGAGAGATCGAACGTCATCAACACCATTATGTGAGGCGCCGTCTATCTCTACAAAATTTAAAGACTGACCCGTATCGATTTCAAGACATGATTCACATTGAAGACAAGGATTGAAAGTCGCTGTCGGAGACTCGCATCTGATAGCCTTACTAAAAAGACGAGCGATAGAAGTTTTTCCAACTCCTCTTGTTCCTGTGAAAAGATAGGCATGAGCAAGTTTCTTTTGAGCAATTGCGTTTTGTAAGGTTTTGGTGACGTGCTCCTGTCCAATTACCTCTTCAAAAAGCTTCGGTCTCCATTTTCTCGCTAGAACCTGATAATTCATTTCAATCCTTTAAGCATGGGCGCAAAATAGGGTTATAACTTCTCTAAGTCATGTCGCAAACGCTAAGGTTCCATGCTTTTTAATCACATGTAAGAGTTTTTAAGATAGCATTCATTTCACCACATGAACTACACTATTTTTTTATTTTTTTAGGAACTTAACTCATGCAACTCATTCAAAAAATTTTGACTAAAAATAAGTACTTTTATCCGCTGTGGTTGATGATTTTATCTCTCACTTTCTCTCCTTTTTTTTTTACTAATCGGATCATCAATTATGACGGAAAGGTTTTTTATAATAATTATTTAGAGTTTTCGTCGCTCAGTAAGTATCTCAATGGATTAATGACTTTCAGAACGGTTGATTTTCAACCAGTTCGAGATCTTTCACAATTTTTTGATTTCTACTTCTTTGATCTAACCGGTATAAATATTTCTACTTTTCATAATTTCATCTACCTGATTCTTATTTGTCTCATCGTAGAAAAAATAATCCAAATCCTCGTGCCCGATCTAGAATTATGGAGGCGAAGGACGATCATTTTTCTTTTTAGCCTTTATCCACTTTGGGCAAGCATCGTTGGCTGGGGAGCTTCTCAAAAGCACCTCCTATCAGCCCTTTTTATTTTAATCGCGACACTCGAAACAATTCGTATGGAAAAAGCTAATTTGAAAGTTGTGGGTAAGATTTCGGGGCTCTATTTTTTATCGGTCTTTTCACAACCTATAACACTCGGATGGAGTGTTTGGTTTTTTCTTTATTTGATTTTGACTAAGAAAAAAGAAATGCTAATCAAATTCAGTCCTATTCTTCTGATCACCATTAGCTGCGCTTGGATCAACTACCTCTACTACGAAAAAAGTCCGACTTTCGCTCACTTTTATCTTGCGAAAACTAATCTTGGAGTTGAGTGGGGTGATAGATTTCTTAACTTGGGCCACCTCGTTTTCCAACTCTTTTTTCCCTATAGCCAAAGTCTCACTTATCAAATTGACCACTGGTCATGTTTAGCCGGGCTCTATCTTTTATTAGGTTTAGTCATTTTGTTTGTGAAATACTTTCTGAGCCTGAGGAATATCATCTGGTTCCTCTTCATTTTTTTTCCAATCGGCGTTGTGAACAACGATCCTTTCACTATCTATGATAGCTATCTTGTTCTCTCTTTCACTGGCTTAACAATCTTATTGGCTTCTCACGCAAATGCCGTGATACCCAATGTTTTTTCTGGTCTCATCTTAGTCGGCTTGCTTTTTTCTGGTAAAGTTTTTCATGAAGGTCTCATGTGGACCTCACCCGAAACCTTTTATCTCAATCATGAATTCGCTAGACGTCCATCTTGCGAAACTGCTTTTCTTGCGGGACTCTCCTCATACGAAAACTTTGAAACAGAACCCACTGAAGTAAAAAAGTATTTTGAGGATTTCGAATGTGTCGCCTCTGACAAATCTCCCATCAACAGTAAGCTTCGAATTTTGAGATACAAAAATTTTATTACGTACTATCAACCTAATCTTACGCTTGAGCAAAAGTTTGAATACTTCAGTAATAACCAACTTAAGCTTAATCTATCATTGATCATGATGGCGGATCTTCAACTGCAGCTTGGAAATACTTTAAAGAGTGATGAGATTTTAAGTTTTTGTCTCAATCGATATGGACATAAATGCTTTATTAACTCAGAGTTAATTTTTAGAAAAAATCTAAAGAAGTATTGTGAAATAAAGCCACACGAATTGTGTCTAAAGTCTTTTCGAGAATATATGGATGTTAAAATGAGGAGTTATGGAGTCTTTTAGGTAAGCAACGGCTAGGAGAAGACACAACCAAGATAACACTACCGTTGCTCCATTCCTGGCCTGGCGGGGTTGATGCACCGTTGGATCGTCTTTCCTAACCGTCAAAGCGATACTAGATTTTTGCTAGTCTTTTGTAAAGAACCTCTTTACTAGTCTATGAGGATGAACTCTGGTGTCAAAACGTGCTGAGTTTTTGGAAGATATGCCGCCATAAATTGTTCTGAGTAAACGTTTTGGCTGTATTTTAATTGCATCCTTACTTTTCCCCCCGAAATAAGTGAAGGAACGTATTGAGTCAACTCAAGTGCCCTTACTTGACCAGCACTTTGTCCACTGACTTGGTACCCATCTTCAACAAACCCTGCAGCAGCTCCAAGATATGCTGTGCCAGTTTTATGGCCAATTGGTTTAACTGAAACGTATGCGAGAGCATCACGCCCCTTGGCCTTACAGTGATAATTAAATACTACCTCTCCGCCTTCAAAAGATGAAAAAGCAATTTCTAAAGTACTAACAGCTGTTTCACATGAAGTATTCTTAAACTGATTGATTTTTCCATTGTACTCTTTAGCAAAAGCTCCAAGAGATGAAATCATGAAAGAAATTAATATTAAACTTTTCACTTAAACCTCCTAGTGAAATCCACATTCTAAAACTACGTCAAAAACGTTCGTTGTATATTTGTTTTTTAATTCTACTTCTCGAGGAACAAGTTTGATTTCTCCCATAATGACTCCGCCATAATCAAAATGGCATTTATCCAGAGCTTTTTGAAGAGTCAGAGCTGGTGACTCGTCTAAACTTCCTTTTTCTTGAAGCTTTAAAATTTGACCTGCAAAACTTGTCATTGAAATCAAACATAATCCGATAATTAATAATTTCATAAACCTCTCCTAATGAATTGGGAGCATCATATATCATGAAAAAAATATGAGAGGATGATTGTAATTCTTACAGAAAAATAGTGCTGACCAGACTTGTCTCATGAGGATAAAGATAAAAAAGATGGCGGAGAACAAGGGATTCGAACCCTCGAATGGCTTTCACCATTACACGCTTTCCAAGCGTGCTCCTTAAACCACTCGGACAATTCTCCGTGTGGAGAAAATAGCATAAGGAGAGCAAGGTCTTCAATTAATTTTTATTCTTGTAGGTGGTTCTGCGCTCTTTAAAAAAATCGGAGAGGATTTTAGATGACTCTTTATGCCTAATCCCACCAATCACATTAAACCGATGGTTGAGGCGCTCGTCTTCGTGAAATCTATACCCAAGACTCAAAGCACCACCTTTTTTATCGTATGCTCCGAAGACACAAAGTTTGAGCCTGGCTTGCAAAATCGCTGAAAAGCACATGGGACAAGGCTCTAAGGTTACGTAGAGGGTGCAATCCGCTAATCTCCAATTTTGTATCTTCTTGCTCGCTTCATTTATACAAAGAATTTCTGCGTGAGCAGAGGCTTGATGAGAGGTTTCTTTAAGATTGAATTGTTTACTTAAAACTTCACCATCTGGGGAGATGAGAATGGCACCAACAGGAACTTCATGGTGTTTGTAAGCATTTCTCGCTTGATCGAGAGCTAAATCCATAAACCATTCATGATCTGAAATATTCATCTTTTAAGCTGTGTGTGAAAATTTGTTTCGTATCTTTATTTTTTTACTTTCTTTCCAGTGATTCGTCAGGAGTTTTAATCGTTGTTTATGCTCAAGATCGCCTCTGACGAATTTGACTCCATAGACAATTGAGCGACCTATAATCGGCTCTCGTCTTGACCTGACCTCCGCAAACAATGTGAAATTTTGTCCAAGAATATCAAGGTGAATTTGGATCGACTGACCTACATTCATGGGTTGAAATAATTCGAGACATGCAGCTCCACGCCTCAGGTCTGAAAGACGACCACGGTACTGACCACCATTGACCTCTACCATACAACGGATATCAGCACGGAATCTAAAATCATACTCCCACCAGTGAAAACGAGGATAATAAAGAGGAGAGGAAATCACGTAACTTGAAATCGCAAGGAGGCACAAACTTAAAAAATACAAAACCCCGATGAAAGGATGGCCAATCACGAGAAAATTTCTTGTCATTGAAATCATGTAGTAGATTCCAAAGAGTAGAGACATGTTCCAAAAAGAGTAATAAAGATTTTTGAAAGCATTGAAGTAGAAATTGTAAGCCACAACCAGAATCAGAAACTGAAAGAAAAAACTTAAGTTAAGTACTGACTGAGTCACAAGAGCCTCTCCAGTGAAGGCAATTGATACGAGTAGAATCTGGAAAAGGAGACTCACTTTAACTTTGTCATAGGATTTTTGGAGCGTGAGCTTCATCATCGTTTTTTTTCTTTTAACTCATGGTACGAGAAGTTTGTTGTTACAAACAATAGTTTACCATCGGGTGCTAAAATACTCTGCTCGGAAAATTCTTTCTTGTCCGATAGGAAGCAAACATTTTCTGTCGGATAATCGTCTGCCCAATAATCGAACTGGTTTTTTCGTGAGTGATAGTTCAGGGCGGATACGTTTTCCTTAAGATAAAAACTTAGTTTTGAGGCTAATTGATAAGTGTTCGCCAGGACTCTTCGATTTTCACATGGTCCGGCTTTAAGTTTCTGAGAAAAATCCCTCCAGCCATGAAATTCACTGAGCCTTTTAGGCAAATAATCCTGTGGCTTTAAAACGAGAAGGAATCTCGCTCCGAAACAAATCAGAAATGAGATAATGAGTAGGGTTTTTACTTTTTTCTTTTTCCAAACCTCATCATCGGCAACTAGAAAAATTAAACTAGGGATAAGAAACACCGTCCAGTTCGCTTCTACCTTCTTAGAAAATGTTGATAGGTAAAAAAAGATGACTGAGCCGATTGAAATCCACTTAAGAGATCGCTCCCATTTATTATGGACCTTAGCTTTAAATACAGTGATCCATACGAGGGGTCCAACCAATAAACCCGATAGGACTATCTGAAGCAGTAAAAACTCAAGGCCTCTTTTAAATCCAAATTCACTCCGTGGGCGCTCAAGGAAATGATAACGAAGAGTTGAGAAATCATGATTCCATTGCCAAATGAGATGGGGAAGAAAAATAAGTAAGCTCACGCCGAGGACAAGATAGAAGCTTTTTCTTTTAAACAAATTAAGCTGAGATAAAAGTGTAAGTCCAACAATGACCACACCGTGATATTTTGCATAAAACAAAAGTGAAATACTTAGGGCCAAAAGAAGACAATTTTTGATCGAATCATCTTCAAAATATTCCTTCAGCGCCAGGAGATAAATAACCGTCATTAATAAAAGCGCAGTATCAGGCAAAGCAAAGAGTGAACTGAAAGATGCCAATGGTGAGGCAAAAAAAAGCAATAAAGCCGTGATCTTTTCTTGGGTCTTGGTCCAGATAAGCATCACACATGCGCATTGAGCCACTAAAAAACCCAGTCTCACGAAAAACTCATGAGCTTGCCCGAAACTAAAAAGCTTAATGAGAAGAGCAACTCCTGGAGGGTGATCAAAGAATCCCCAATCTAATTTCTTTGAAAAAAGCCAGTAATAGGCCTCGTCATGAGCAAGCTCATAGTGTCCAATCACAAGGAGCTGAATAAGGAAAAGTAAAAAAAGAAGGGCAAAGTGTTTTCGTTGCATCTATCGCCAATTTCTATTGTTTATGTTAAATCTTATAAAAACTTAAATAGGACGAAACTTGATACCTTTTGAAAGACTTATTGTCATTATCCCCACATATAATGAAAAAGATAATATTTATAAAATGCTTGAAACTCTTCAGGCTCTATATCCGCAGCTTCATGTTTTAATCATTGATGATGGCTCTCCTGATGGCACCGCAAAAATTGTTAAAGATTTTCAGGCATCAAAATCAAATCTTTTTCTGATTGAACGAACGGGTAAGCTAGGCTTAGGAACAGCTTATCTTACTGGATTTAGATGGGTTTTAGAGAGAAACTACTCTGCCGTCATCACCATGGACTGTGACTTTTCTCATGAACCAGCTGCTATTTCACAATTTGCTCATGCCCTAGAGTCGGCGGATCTCATTATTGGTTCACGCTATATTGGCGGCATCAGGATTATGAACTGGCCGATGCAAAGACTACTCCTTTCTTATTTTGCTTCAATTTACGCCAAAGTCATCACAGGGATTCCTTTTACTGACTCAACTGGTGGATTCAACTCGTATTCAACTAAAGCCTTACGAAAGTTAAACCTAGATAAGGTTTTTTCTATCGGATATGCCTTTCAAATTGAACTTAAATACAAAATCTGGAGTCTCGGATTTAAATCTGTCGAAATCCCTATTACTTTCTTTGAAAGAAATGAGGGGAAATCAAAAATGAGCCGTAAGATCGTCGTAGAGGCTGTGGTAAATGTCTTTCGACTAAGACTTAAAAAACTTCTTGGAACACTTCAGTGATTGAGTCACTCCTTCTTTGGGATCAGCAACTTTTTCTTTGGCTTAACCAGTTTCATCATCCTTTGCTTAATCCTTTGATGTTATTTTTCTCAGGTCAACTCATATGGATTTTTCCCATTTGTTTTTTCTTGTTTAAACTCAGGGCAAGTAAGGAAAATTTAGCGTTATTTATCTTCTTGTTAATTTGTCTATTTATGCTTTCCGAAACGACCTCTTCTTATCTCCTTAAAAATATCTTTGAGCGATTAAGGCCTTGCCGGGTGGATGAGTTAAAACCACTCATTTATCAATTTGGTCAAAAGTGTGGAGGTAAGTTTGGTTTCGTTTCTGCTCATGCTGCAAACTCAGTAGCTCTCATCTTTTACTCTTTAGGGATCTTAAAGATTGAGCGGGGTCTATCTGTTGTCATGATGATTTTTACAGCTCTTGTCTGCTACAGTCGACTTTATCTTGGGGTTCACTATCCCGGAGATTTGATAGCGGGCGCCATCGTTGGGTTGGCATGGGCGAAGCTTCTCATCAAGTTAACACCAGACTTTAAGGTGAGAGCCTAGAGCGAATCCAAGCAGTATCTTTAAGCTCATATTCAATCCTGTCATGAAGACGATTGGACTGACCTTGCCAGAATTCAAAATAACTTGGGATAATTTGATAGCCTCCCCAATAATCTGGGCAAGGTATAGCATCAGTATTTTTCCACTTTTCCTCAGCCGATTTAAACTGTTCAGCCAAGATTTCTTTACTTGCGACCTTTTCTGATTGTCTTGAGGCAATAGCCCCAAGCTGCGAGCCCCTTGGACGTGACTGAAAATATTTCTCAGACTCATCATGGGTCATTTTCTTAGCGATGCCCTCAATCCGAATCTGTCTCTCAAGGGGAAGCCAGAGAAAAGTCATCGACACATAAGGCGAGGTTTTAAGTTCATGGCCCTTAGCACTTTCATAATTTGAGTAGAAATGAAAGGATTCCTGATTAAAACCTTTAAGCAACACTGTTCTGGATCTTGGTCGACCTTGAGAATTTACGGTCGAGAGAACAAAAGCATTTGGCTCATCACAGGCACTTTGAACGGCCTCATTAAACCAGGTCTGAAACTGAATAAAGGGTGAGGGGTCACAGTCACTAATATCAAGTGACTTAAACTTGTAATCTCTTCTCAGATCTTGAATTTTTAGTGTCTTTTCCATATGCCTAGTATAAAGAAAATAAACGAGCTGTCACCCAAGAGAGAATAATATGAACTTAGCCCCTGATATCCATCCTGAACAGTCTATTGAGCTTTTAAAAGAGCTCCACCTTTTGACAGTGGATGGTAAGTTAAATCAGGATAGTCGGCGTAAACTAAAGCAAATTTATCATCTTTCACAGTTTATTGAGCCGATGATTAAAAATCTTGTTAAGGAATCTTCTGCGGTTAAAATTGTTGACCATGGAGCCGGTAAATCTTATCTCGGCTTTATCTTGTATGATTTATTTTTAAAAAATCTCGATCAAGCTTTTGTTTATGGAGTTGAATCTCGAGAAGAGTTGGTAGAAAAGTCTTTAAAACTGTCCAAGAAGCTAGGTTTCGAGCGGATGAAGTTTGTAAATCAAACGATTCAAACCTCTAACTCAAATCAAGAATTACCTGCTGAAGTTGACATCGTAACAGCACTCCACGCTTGTGACATTGCCACTGATGATGCAATAGACTTTGCCCTTAAGAAAAAAGCGAAATTCGTTGTTCTTATTCCTTGTTGCCAAGCAGAGATTGCCTCCCTATTAAAAAAGAATAAAAACGTCATGATGGGAAAGACTCCGCACGCAGAAATTTGGAAGCACGCTCATCACTCTCGAGAATTCGGAAGTCATCTCACGAATGTCCTCAGGTGCTTAAAGCTAGAGTCTCAAGGTTATCAAGTGACCGTTACCGAATTCACAGGCTGGGAGCACTCGCTCAAGAACGAACTTATCTTAGCTGAATTGAAAAATAGCCGTAGCCCTAAAGTAGATCAGAAAATTGAATTTCTCCTTGAGGATTACGGGTTAACTGACTTGAAACATAGGTTCTTATCTTAGTGTCTAAATTTTAATCAGTACCGGATCTTTTTTTCTCTTGTCCCACACATCCTTCTCCATTGGGTTTAAACTTATTCTCATCCCTAGGAGGATCAATGAAAAATTTAATTTTAAAACTCACTCTTTCTTTTATGATTTGCACGCAAATCGCTCTTGCTCAACAGCCCACACAGCTAAAATCAGAAATTGATGATCTCAAAATAACTCTCACCACAGATTGGGACGGGAAAGATCAAGCCTTTCTTCATAAAACGACACAAGACTTTGCCAAGAAAATTTCTGATTTAGGTATTTCTCAAGATGAACTTGTTCAAGCCCTCAAAGATGAAGCTCAGGGAACAGGTGTAGAACTTAAGGTGAATCAAACTCTTTCGGCGATGAACACTCAGCAACTTAGTCTCATTCAAATTCAAGAACTTCTGCTTAAAGACGCTCGTATGATGTCTAAATCAGGTGCAAACTGGAATGGTGAAAGTTCAGGAAAAGTTGCGTTTGTGGTGCTTCTTTCTGCAATTGCTCTTGGTAGCTTTACTTACAGCATGTATAATATCACTCAAGATTAATCACTAATTTATACTCCCTCAGGGACGAGGGCACATGAATGTATCTACTTTTTTTATTATGTTTTTTAAACTTGAGCCAAGCAGAACAAGTCTTCATTGCTGATCTCGATGATATTGTTATTCATTCACACTCCACTGAATGGTTCGAATCAAAGCTCTCTCCTCTAAAAGAAAGAGTTTTATTCCCAAGCTCAGTTGAACTATTTAAGTCTCTCGAAAAAAAATCTAAGGTCTATTTTTTATCGACATCGCTCATTGGTTTTAAAAATAAAAACAAAGATCTTCTCCAAGACTTAAACCTAACCAAAGCTTCGCTCTATCAGCAATCATGGCCTCTAGACTGGTCAGATTATGATTTCAAATACAATGCGATTAAAGAAATCATGGATAATCATAGTCCAGACACAAAGTTTATATTGATCTTAACTAATAAATCGACCAATCTCGAACTTTTAAAAAATTTTCGAAATGACTCAAGGATCAGTCGAGTTTACGTCAAGCTTCTCTTTGATAAAGCGCCAAACTCAAAGTATGAGTTCTTTTTGACCCCCTTTGAAATTGCTAAATCAGAGCTTCATTTTCTCAACCTAACGGCTAAAGATGTTCAAACTATTGGAGCAGCATTTTTAAAAGAAAAAGACCTAGATAAAAACTTTCCTAGTTATGCAATTTGTCCAGAAAGTTACTATCCTTGCACCAACGTTAAACAAGACGAATTTGAGCTTTGTATGAAAGTTAAAAAGAAAATTGAGTGGGCTTGTGAAAAGTAAGAAGAGGGGAGTTTACTCCCCTCTTACAATTTATCGAACTGGTTTGTAGATTGATTTAAGCGAAGACATGTTAAGTGAAAAATTTCCAGAACTAAAATTATTACTTCCCTTTGTCCAAATGTAGTCAGGTCTTGTTTCCGTTAGCCACTCACCACCCGTGATTTCACCTTTTTGATTTAACTCAAGAACATAGCGATACTCTCTTGTGTGAAAATTATTGTCTGATGTTCCTGTTGTTGGCTCCATCGAAACGAAAGCTCCCTCCCAAGGAGTAATCTTTTTTGTATGAAGATTGTGTTCTTCACCATAAGTCATTTGAAATTTTACTTCAACAAACTTAGCGATACCTTTTGATTGTTCTTGAAAGTTCGCCTGTCTCTCTCCCGTGATCTCATAAGAGTATTCACCAACAGGTTGATTCCAAACGTCATTGTATCGATCAACTTCAACAACAAGACCTTTATCATTAAGACCAATCATGTTCGTCATGACAACATGAAAAGATCCTGCGTTCGTATCCTGACACTCAACGGTATTAGCACTTCTAAAAGATGGTTGTTGTTTATTAACATCATCTTCTGATTCTTCTCCCGGAACTTTACCGATTGCCGAACAACGAACTCCAACTTGTGAAAAAGAATCAGAATCCTTATTCACTTTTCCATAGTAAAAACTGAGTAAGCCTTTAACGTCGGTAGACCCAAATGGAACAACAATTCCATCACGATTCGCTAAATCCACTCTTTGTGGTTCTATGTGATTAACGGCCGCCAAAGACCATCCGTGACAAATTCCTTCCCACCATAAATCTGAAGGTGAAAACATTGATAAAACTTTTCTTGTAAACGGATACCCATAGTTCCCATTGTAAATATCAAATTTTTCAGCAGGAGAAAGCTTCTCAAGTTCTTTTTGAGACATCTTTAAAAGCTCTTCTTTAGAGTACATTTTAAACTTGAATTCTTGAGCATTTGGTTCATCGTTCCAGCGGTAAGCGATACTTCCAAGCATTGAAGGCCAATAGGTGTCTGACCAAATATAGTGTGGATTAGAAAGTTTCGCCTTCTTAGGTAACATGGATAACCTAGACTCGACCGGAGCCTTAAGTTGTCGTTGGAAATTTCTTGGATTATTAAAACCATTCCATGGCGCGGAAATGGCAGAAAAGGAAGCTAGGGCTAGAGAGAATGAAATTAATTTCTTCATAAAACTCCTCAGAAAATGATTGGCGGCATCATACACGAAAGAAAATAATGCGGTGAAAAATGTTTTCCGGTATAAAATTTTTACAAGGCGAATGCCTCTTGGCCAGAAGCCCTCTGGTTTTGTAACATCTTGATATGAATAGATATTTTCTAATCCCCCTGATTCTCATTTTAATGTGGTCCCAGGTACTTGTTTCTCCCGAGTTGGTGGATATAGATGCACAGTTTATTATGAGGTATTTGGATCAGGTTGAAGATCTTCATCGTTATTTTAACGATCTTGTGAGTTTGAAAACGATTGATTTACAGCCTATACGAGATCTCAGTTTATGGATCGATCTTAAGATTTTTAAAACCTTTGATATCAATCTTATTGTTCTTCACAATTTTCTTCTTTGGCTTTTATGTCTTTATTTTCTCTATACCATTCTAGCTAAGATAGATGTTGATAAAAAAAACATATCGATTTTTATCATTCTTTGGGTAGGAACTCATCCAGTGCTCTCCAATATTGTTCCTTGGGGTATGGCAAGAAAACATCTTCTCTCCTGCTTATTCATTTTGTGTTGCACTTCAATTATGGTGAGACAGGGATTTGATCAACGACAAAAATCTATTTTTAGCCTTTACTTACTTTCAAATCTTTCACAGCCGATTAATCTATTTTGGCCTTTTTGGTGTTGGATTAAAGACAGAAGAATTTATTTTTCTCTCGCTCTGGGGCTAATTTTTCTAGGAGGCGTGAATTATTTTTATTATTTGAAGAGCCCCATTATGCTAAGTATTTTTGGTGGCAAGTTCAGTGAACCCTTAGCTTTTTCAGACCTTTTACTAGCCTTTGGCCACTACGGATTTCAGATTATTTTTCCATATCTTCTAAGTGTTAACTACTCTTTAGGTCACTGGTCGTCGTTTCTTGGTATTATCTTTTGGGTCACACTTGTCTTTTTTATTTATAAGAAAAAGGATTGGATCTGGCTGATATTTGCTCTTCTACCTCTGGTGATTGTTTTGAGAAAACCCACCTCTCTCTATGATACCTACTTACTTGTGACTCTTGTGGGTTTAGGTATCATTCTTTTTAAGCATCTCTCGATATCAAAAATCTTTTTCGGTCTCGTTATTTTCATTAACGTGATTTTTAGTTTTTTTTACTCCGCTCACTGGAAGTCAGAAACAGAGCTGGCGAGAGTTTCTTTTAACAATCGTCCATCATGCATTTCAGCCACAGAGTATTTGATTGCTCAGTACTCCAACGCCAGAGTTTCAGATGACAAAACAGCCCTGAATTTTCTCCTCTCTCATGAATGTACATTAAATAAAAACTTCCAGCGTTTGCAGTTGGTGAGAAACTACATCCTCTATTACGAGGATATTTATAGTCTTGAGCAAAGGGAAAAGTTCCTCATTGAAATGATGCCTCGAAATTTTATGTCAGAGGTTATCCTTGCGGGCTTTTATCTTAAAACAGGGATGAGCTCAAAAGCTGATATTATTCTTAAAAAACTATCTCTTGAAATGAATCCGAAAAACCTAGTAGCGGAATATGAGCCCGTCATTAAAAACTCTTTGTACCCTTACTGTACACAAAAACCTGAACTTGGGTGTAAAGAATTAATGGCAAAGTTTATTGTTAAACAGAAAAGTATTTTTTATCGATAAAATGGCGCAACCGCTACGATTCGAACGTAGGACCTCTTGATTCGTAGTCAAGTGCTCTATCCAACTAAGCTACGGCTGCGCAATAAGGTAGGGTCTTTTTTTAAACAAGAATCGAGAAAGTGGCAAGTTGGAAGTTAATTTTTTCATAAATTAACCTCCAACTCATCATAAAAATTTTTAGTTTAAACCAAGTTCCTGGCCAAAAAACGTATAAATGGCAGACATCATTAATAAACTCTGTCTTTCAGAACCTGATTTTCTTGAGTGTCCGCCCCATTCTTTTGTATAGAGAAGGATGGGCGCGTCACCCTGCTGCATCTCTTGTAATTTTGCTGCATATTTAAAACTATGCATCGGAACGACTCGGTCATCAAATTCGGCTGTCATCACCATCACAGAAGGATAGTTCCTTGGTTTTAAGTTATGGTAAGGGGAAATAGCTAGAAGCTCTTTAAAGTCATTCGGTGTAAAAGGCTGACCATACTCTTCAACCCAATACTTACCCGCGGTAAATAAATTAAAATTTAAAAGGTCTAAAACTCCCACCATGGGAACAGCGGCCTTGAAAAGATCAGGATGGCGCTCAAGAGTACCCGCTACGAGCAAGCCCCCATTACTCCCACCAAACATACCGAGATGTTTTTCAGACGTCATCCCTCGAGAGATGAGCTCTTTCCCCGCATTAGCAAAAGAATCAAAAGAATTAATCCTTCCACCTTTGCGAGCAAACTTATTCCATTCATAACCATATTCGAGAGCACCAGGTAGGACCACCACGGCCATAGCTCCACCACGATTTAACCAAGGAAGGATTTCAAATGGGTTATATGACGGATTTTGGTTAACAAAAAAACCACCATATCCATAAAGAATCATCGGAGTCTTCTCAGTCAAGGCAGTCCCTTTCTTTTTAAGAACCCACATCGCTGCCTTCTGACCATTGGTAGCTGTGTAATATACTTTTTCCGCCTCAACCTCTACTGGATACTTCAACTGAGAGATCTGTTTTAATTCTTTTGAAAACAAATCTAGCTCATAAATCGTTTTGGGCGTTGAATATGACTGGAAACGTATTTTGATTTTGAATAAATCCTCTGTGCTCAAGAGCTCAATAAAACCATCTTGAAGACCAGGAATTTTTTGAAGCATACCATCTTTTAAGTGATAAAGCTCACTAGATCCGTCTCTATGTCCAAGGACAAGGGAATCTCCATTTGATAAAAGGACTAATTCCTGAAGCACAAAATCCTGAGCGGGAACAACAAGCTTTAGCTCAGAGGTCGATAGATTGAGAGAATAAATTTCTCCATTATTTTCTTTTTCAAAAGAGAGAGTATAGGCCAAGTTATGAGACTTGAGTGATTCCGGAAAAATGATCTTCCCATTTAATTTAAACTTTTTCTGAATCGATTTCGTCATAAAATCAAAGGCCAACAAAAAATCAGTATCCATGATATAGGTGGTTTTATCCTGTGATTCAAACACAGATAGCTCGGAATTGATTTTTGAAGCCTTATAAATAAGTTCATCTTCACTTTGTGCTTCACCAACCTTATGCTTTAAAATCCTCGGTCGACCAGCTCCAGTTCTCTCGTCACCGTCAGTAATATAAAGAAGTTCTTCACCATCTTCAGACCATTTTATCAGTTCAAAGAATTTAACCAGGATAATATCTTTGAGTTTTCCAGAAGATTTATCGAAAATTTTTACCCTTGAAAGATCTCCTCCCTGAACATCCTGCGCCTCAATCGTATATTTTTCTTTTACACTTTCATCTTTTATTTCCTTTTCATCAGGACGAAAAAGCGGAGCATGTGAAGGCTTAGCAGTTATTAACTTAGCCCCGCCAGACTCTTGTGCCTTGATGTCTTTTCTAAGCATGGACAAGTCTAAATAAAAATCTTGAGTTAATTTTTTATCAAGAAAGTTCGTTGTTAAAGCCTGTTGCTCCTCAATCCAATCCCAAAGATCCGGGTCACTGGCGTTTTCCATCCATTTGAAATCATCCTTTATTTCGACCCCAAACCGTCGCTCTGTTTGCGTGTTTTTTTTGACGAGTGGATAATCGTATTTGGCATAACTTAATCCACACATTAAAATTGAAAGAAAGAATAAATTTGTTCGCATAGGAGTACCTCTTTTTGAGGACATTTTAGCCCTTCATGGTGCGTGATTATAGGGATCGTGAAACAACTTTAGAGTGTCTAAAGTTTAAACAGGAGAAACAAATGGTGTAAATTCGGGGGGATTTTGTCACCTTAACGGCGGGGCGATTATGTCACATGGTTAAGCCGCTCGTTTAACGAATCTGTAGTCTTTGTTCGTCTTCTTGGCGTTAA
>Ga0255183_1000044_pt1 | contig 58008 bp, 60 predicted proteins | sample Atl_UVDOM_RepB_8_FD_183638 | JGI IMG/M metagenome (GOLD analysis project Ga0255183, IMG submission 183638) | Freshwater microbial communities from Altamaha River, Georgia, United States - Atl_UVDOM_RepB_8d | ecosystem: Environmental > Aquatic > Freshwater > River | place: USA: Georgia...
TGCAAGGCATTGAGCTGACTAATACTAATAACCCGTTTTGCTTTATTTTCTTTGTCTCTCATAGCTACGAGAGAGGTTTTTTGTATGGACTACATGGTTCTTTAAGCTTGCTTATTTTGTTTTGTGATTGTAAAAGATCTAACCTAAATTGGAATACAGTTTGGGTGTGTCGATAGCGGTGAGGAAATACCCAGTAACATCTCGAACCTGGAAGTCAAGCTCACTTGCGGCGAAGGTAGTGCCGGGGGAACTTGGTGTGAGAATAGCAAGATGCACCCTTCATTTTATAAAAAGCCCACTAACGTGGGCTTTTTTTTATTCCAATCTATTGCTCTTTCTTATAACGCTCCCTACAATTTAATCATGGAAAAAAAAATCTTAAGAGTTCAACTCTATTCATTATTCATTCTCACAACTCTCAATCTTATTTATTTCTACTATAGAGATAACCTGCCTGATAATTACTACGAAATCTCGTACTCTAATCAATCCATTAATATTTTTACTTACTATTTTTTTACTTTTCTTGCCAATTTTGGCTACTGGTCTGGAATTTGGGTCACTTTATTTTTCGGTCTTTTCGCTCTCGCACATACTTTCATTCTCAATAAGCGCGGAGACACAAAAGATGCTATTTATTTCCTTGTTCTAGCACCTTTCTGCCTTTTAATTTCCTATTTCACTTTACCCACAACTTTAGGAGATGGTCTTTACACACTCCTTGAAATGCAAAGTGCGGACTGGGCCAATGCTTTAACCGTTATCGTGAGTGGAGTTGCACTTTTTTACTTAACGTCTGAAAAGAAATTCTTTAAGACTTGTGATTTTATTCAAGCAACTTCTCTTCAAATTTTTGAAGCACTTAAAAATTATGACTACTCAAATTTAAAACCTACAACATTTAAACAAAGTTTAGAGAAACTTCTTTTACGGTTTAAAGTCGAAAAAACGAATGAAGTTAAGACTCAAGTAAAGAGGTCTATCGTTTCAGAAAAACCTCTTATTCAAAAACCTGTTCAGCCAATCATTGAAGATTCTGTCGATGAAGATGTTCTCGAGGATGAAGTTGAGGATGACGAGGAAGAATTTGAAGAAGACGATGAAATTCAAGATGAGTTAGAAGAGGACGACGAGTCTGATGAAGAAATTGAGACAGAAGAACCCGTAAAGCCAGTTCGATTAAAATCAGAAGATAAGTTTTTCGATAGTCTCGAGCTGATTGATACGATAGCTCCAAAAAATCAGAGTTCTCACTCTCACGATCCTGAAGACTATTATTTTGAAAAAATTGCCAAAGCGATAGAAGATAAACTTAAAGAATTTAATATCACAGCTCATGTCATCAATGTTCTGAAGGGTCCAGTTGTTGATACTTTCGAATTAGAGTTAGGAGCTGGAGTAAAAGTTGCGGGTGTGACAAACCGAACTGACGATCTCTCACTCGCTCTTATGGGTGCTCCAATACGTATGGTGTATCCAATGAAAGGTAAGTCAACGATTGGGATTGAGGTTCCAAGAAATCCTAGAGATTTAATTTATCTTGATGAAGTTTTGAAATCTGAAACATTTATCAACTCAACTCACAGGTTGCCGATTGCGATGGGGAAAGATGCCTACGGCGATGCTGCAGTTATTGATCTTGCCTCGACACCTCACTTCCTCGTTGCCGGAACAACTGGTGCGGGTAAGTCCGTTTTTGTAAATACACTTTTAGTTTCTCTCATTATTAAGCTGTCTCCAAAAAAACTTCGTCTCATCATGATTGATCCAAAACAGTTGGAGCTTGCGCTTTATCAAACGCTTCCACATCTGATTATGCCAGTTGTGACAGATTCTCAGATTGCCTCTGTGGCTCTTCTCTGGGCGATTGATGAAATGGAAAGGCGCTACTCTGTTCTCAAGGACTTTGGAGTAAAAAACATCGAGGGATTTAATAAAAAAGTGACAACCGCGGATAAAGATCTTCTTTATAAAATAAATAAGTATTACCCAGACGTGGATGTCTTGAATTTCGAGATGCCGTATATTGTCGTAGTAGTTGATGAGTTTGCTGACCTTGTTCTTTCTAAATCAGGAAAAGCAATTGAGAACTCTATTTCAAGACTGGCTGCTAAAGCTCGAGCTTCTGGGATCCATATTGTGCTTGCGACCCAGAGACCCTCAACGGATGTGATTACTGGGGTTATTAAAGCAAATTTTCCAACTCGAGTGGCCTTCAGGGTAACCACAAATATGGATTCAAGGGTTATATTGGATACAATGGGAGCAGAGAAACTTTTAGGTAAAGGGGACATGCTTTTCAAACAAGGTATCGAAACCTTGAGAATGCATTCAGCCTTTGTAGATGAAGACGAAATTGATGCACTTGTGAAAAAGCTATCAGCTATTCCAGCAGAATATGATTCAGGAGCAATGGAATTTGTTGAAAAAAATGGCCAATCCGGTCCAGAGATTGATCCGGAGATGATGGATGAAGCCGGTGAATCAAGTTCAAAAGATGATAAATACGATGAGGCAGTCAGATGTGTTGCAATGCACAGAGTTGCAAGTGCCTCATTTCTTCAGCGTAGACTTGGAGTTGGCTATAACCGAGCTGCTAATCTGGTCGAAGAGATGGAGCGTCAAGGAGTTGTAGGGCCAGCCCAAGGCTCAAAACCGAGAAAGGTTTTAATTCCTCCACCGAGTGATTCAACGCCTTGATTTCACTCTTAAAATACTTGATCTAAATGTCGTCTCATGCTATCACCATGGGACCATTATTAACTGCCTCATTTGAGGCAAATCTAGTCACTTAATTTGGTTGGTCCGTCACATGACGGCTCTAAGTGATTCGATATAACCACCAAGGAGTATTTATGTCTAAGTTAAACGTCAAGCAGTTGCTTGAAGCTGGAGCCCACTTCGGTCACCAAACACACAAGTGGAATCCAAAAATGAAAAAGTATGTGTATGGCGAGAGAAATGGTATTTACATCATTGATCTTCAACAAACACTTCCAATGGCTGAAAAAGCATACGAATTCCTAAAGAAAACATCTCAGTCTGGTAAATCAGTTTTATTCGTTGGTACAAAAAGACAAGCTTCAGACATCGTGAAGAAAACTGCTGAGTCTTGTGGTGCTTACCATGTTACATCTCGTTGGTTAGGTGGGATGTTAACGAATTATAAAACGATTGCACTTTCGATCGATAAACTAAGAAAAGTTGAAAAGATGAAAGAGAATGGAGATTTCAAACTCCTTACTAAAAAAGAGCAATCAAACATCGAGAAAGAAGTTGAAAAACTTGAAAAGAATCTTGGTGGTATTAAGAATATGAGAAAGCTTCCAGGAGCGATCTTTATTATTGATCCAAACAACGAACATATTGCTGTAAAAGAAGCAAACGTTCTTGGAATCCCAGTTGTCGCTGTAACAGATACAAACTGTGATCCGACAGGTATCGAGTACGTTGTTCCAGGTAACGATGATGCTCTTAAATCAATCAGCCTTTTCTTAGATTATTTCTCAAACGCGATTGTTGAAGGTGGAAGTAAGGCAAGAAAAGACAATGGAGAAGATTCTTCTAGAGATCTTGATCTCGAAAGAGAAATCCTTGAAAAATACGAAAAAGATATCGATCTTCAAGGTGAAGAAGAAGCTTAATCCCAAAACTGAAAAAGAAAGGAACTTATATGGCATATTCAGCTACTGACGTAAAAAATCTCCGTGAAACGACAGGTGCGGGGATGATGGATTGTAAAAAAGCTCTCGATGAATGCGGTGGAGATTTCCAAAAAGCTATCGATTTTCTTAGAGCAAAAGGTCTCGCTGCAGCTGCGAAGAAGCAGTCAAGAGTTGCAACAGAAGGAACGATTTCTGCATATGTAAATGGTTCGTTCGCGACTGTTTTAGAAGTTAACTCTGAAACAGATTTCGTGGCAAAAAATGATGATTTTCAAAAGTTCGCAGTAACGGCAGCTCAGATCGCTGTTGATCAGAAGATCGCTACTGTAGAAGAGCTTCTTGCTGCTAAAACGACAGCGGGCTTAACAATTAAAGATTATGTTTCGGAACTTACGATTAAAATCGGTGAGAAAATTGATCTTCGTCGTATGGAGTCTTTATCTCTTACAACTCCAGGTATGATCGGCTCATATGTTCACTCTGGAAAAATCGGAGTTCTTTGTAAAGTTGAGACTGATAAAGATGTAACATATAATGAAGCTTTCAAAGATCTTGTTAAAGATCTATGCATGCAAATTGCAGCAGCTAACCCTCAGTTCTTAAATGCATCTGAAATTGATGAATCTTTCAAAGCGAGAGAGGCAGAAGTTTATGCAGCTCAGTTAAAAGAGCAAGGGAAGCCAGAGGCGATGATTCCAAATATCGTTAAAGGAAAACTTAATAAACTTGCTTCTGAAGTTTGTCTTTACGAGCAATCATTTGTTAAAGACCCTGATACGACAGTTGGAAACTTGATTGCAGCTGTTTCGAAAACAGTTGGTGCAACGATCAAGGTAAGCAAATTTGTTAAACTAAATCTCGGAGAAGGTCTTCAGAAAAAAGAAGATAACTTCGCAGAGGAAGTTGCAAAAATGACGGGGCAAAATTAATCCCACAAAAAGAAAAAATAAAAAGGGGACTTCTAAAGTCCCCTTTTCCATTTAAAGGGATCTATGAAGTATAAAAGAGTTCTTATCAAATTATCTGGAGAAGCCCTTGCTGGTGATCAGGGAAACGGAATCTCTGGAGATATCCTTAACAAAATTAGTTCCGAAATTGCCTCACTCCATAAAACGGGTTGTGAAATAGCTATCGTTGTTGGTGGCGGAAATATTCACCGGGGAGTTGCTGGTGCAACGGCCGGTATGGATAGATCGACATCCGATTATATGGGAATGATGGCGACGGTCATCAATGCCCTTGCCTTGCAAGACGCTCTAGAGAGAAAGAATATCTACACGAGAGTGTTATCTGCCATCGATATGCAGGAAGTTGCGGAACCTTATATTCGTCGTAGGGCCGTTCGTCACTTAGAGAAAAAAAGAGTTGTGATTTTTGCAGCAGGAACAGGTAACCCTTACTTTACGACGGACACGACAGCAGCCTTGAGAGCAAATGAAATCAATGCTGATTTAATTATGAAAGCCACAAAAGTTGATGGCATTTATGATCGTGACCCAATGAAATTTAAGGACGCAAAAAAGTTTGAACAACTTTCGTATATTGAAGTTCTAAATAAAGAAATCAAAGTCATGGATTCTACAGCGATTACTCTCTGTATGGATAATGATATGGATATAGTGGTCTTCAACATGTTTGAAGAGGGAAATATTGCAAGAGTCGTTAATGGTGAAAACATCGGTACAGTTGTAACGAAAAAAGCTTAAGGAGTGATGTTTTATGATGAAGGAATTAAAACCAATTTTAGATGATCAAATGAATAAAGCGATTAAGTCGCTTCAAAATCAAATGTCAAAAGTGAGAACGGGAAGAGCAACGCCTGCTGTTCTTGATGGTATCATGGTTGATTATTACGGAACTCCAACTCCGATTAAAAACGTTGGACAGATTTCAACGCCTGAAGCACGTCTTCTTCAAATTCAGCCGTTTGATAAAACACTTATCCCTGCGATTGAAAAATCAATCCTTGCTGCCAATATCGGTATTACTCCTGGCAATGATGGAAATCTTATTCGGATTCAATTTCCGGCCCTCACTGAGGATAAACGTAAAGCGCTTGTGAAAGATGTTAAAAAACTAGGTGAAGATGCCAAGGTTGTCGTGAGAAATGTTAGACGTGATCAAAATGAAAAAGTAAAAGCTGCAGAAAAAGCTAAAACACTTTCTGAAGATGAGTCTAAGAAAGTTCAAGAAGAGATTCAAAAAATCACAGATAATTTTATCAAAGAAATTGATAAAACGGTTGAAGCGAAAGAGAAAGAATTACTAACAGTATAAGGTCTCTTATGAGCTTTAAACACGTTGCAGTTATCATGGATGGAAATGGCCGCTGGGCTAACCAGCGGTTTCGTCCAAGAATTTGGGGACATGTGCGAGGCTCAGAGGTTGTGTCTGAGATTGTCGAAGAAGCTGATAATCTTGGTGTGAAGTGCTTAACTTTATATGCCTTTTCCACTGAAAATTGGTCAAGACCTCTTGAAGAGGTAAGTAGTCTATTTAAGCTTCTTAAAAAATTTCTCATCAAAGAAAGAGAAAGAATTCTTCTCAATAGAATAAGATTCAGAGTGATTGGTGACCTCTCAAAACTTCCTGGCGACATTGTTGATCTTATTCAAAAATTAACCGTTGAAACAAGAGATAACCAAGGACTAAACCTAACGTTTGCTTTTAATTACGGTGGAAGACAAGAGATACTAAAATCGGTTAACGATTTTATCCTAACAAATCCAGGGAAACTAATTACGGAGAAAGATCTAAGTCATTCTCTTTATTGTCCTGAACTTGGAGATGTTGACCTGCTCATTAGAACCGGTGGGGAACACCGGGTGTCCAATTTTTTACTTTGGCAAATAGCATATTCAGAACTTTTTTTTACACCCACGAAATGGCCAGATTTTACTCCGCGAGAATTTAGAGAAATCCTGGAAGCAACATCGATGAGAGAAAGACGGTTTGGTGGAGTTAAATCTCAGCTAAACTTTTCAAATTCAAAAATGAATGCGCAGAAAAACTGTCAAACATTCATTGAAGGGTTTCAGTAATGTCTAATCTCGCTTTGCGGACGATTTCAGGTGTAGTCATGGGACTGATGGTGATCGGTTGTTTGATGGCGGGAAAATCATTCGCCTCTGCTGCTGTGATCCTCGTTGGTTTTTTTGTTGTCGATGAAGTCATTACTAAGTTTTTTTCTCATAAAAGACTTTCCTGGTCTTATCTCTCATCTCTTTCCTTTTACTTGATAGCGATATCTTTGGGCATGAAAATCGAAAGCTTAAGGGTTGTTTTCATCTACATGAGTTTAGGCTTAAATGTTTGGCTTCTTTATTTTTTATTTCTAGGAAATAAATCTAATAGTTTTAGTCTTGAACGCTATAAACCGTACTCGAGTCTTTGGGGGTTTCTGTTAAGTTTACCAATCTTAAGCTTGATCTATATCTTCGATTACGATCAGTGGAAGGTTCTTATCATTGGTTTATTACTCATGAATTTTATTGTTGATATTGCTGCTTATTTTTGCGGAAGATTTTTTGGGCGACATAAACTCTGGGAGTCAGTGAGCCCTAAAAAAACGGTTGAAGGTGCCGTTGGAGGAGTCGCTTTTTCGGTGTTAGCGAGCTACATCTACTGGAACAGCTATCTCATAAGTCCAACGACTTTGATGGTTGTATTCTTTCTCTTGGCAGCGGTTTCTGCTCAGCTTGGTGATCTTGTTCAATCAAAATTCAAGAGACTTTTTTTAATAAAAGATTCTTCATCGCTAATCCCTGGTCATGGAGGAGTTTACGATAGAGTAGATAGTCTGCTTTTCGTTGCTCCATTCTATATTTATTTTTTGACCTCGGTAGTTTATTAGGACGATTATATGTTTGAAAAAATTTTAATTTTTGTTGTCTTTTTAGGGCCGCTCATTTTTTTTCATGAACTGGGTCATTTTTTATTCGCGCGTTTTTTTGGCGTGAGAGTGGAAGTCTTTTCCATCGGGTTTGGACCTAAGTTTTTCAAGAAAATCCATAACGGAACTGAGTATGCTCTGTCGGTCATCCCATTAGGTGGATATGTGAAAATGTTTGGCGATGACCCATTTTCTGAAGTTCAGCTGACGGATGAAGAAAAGAGTGTCGCCTTTAATTACAAGACGAAATGGCAGAGATTTTGGATTGTCTTTGGTGGTCCATTAGCAAATCTTCTTTTAGCATTCGTCATTTATTTTAGTCTGACTACCATCGGTGAGAAAGTTCCTGAGACGAAGGTTGGTTTTATTTCAGAACAAACAAAAGTCTATGAGCTTGGATTTCGTTCAGGAGATGTCCTCGTTGGTATTAATGACGAGAAAATTTCTAGCTTTGATGATTTAAATCTTAAAAGTTCAACGGTTGAAACTGTTATTGTTAAAAGAGGTGATCAACAAATACATTTAAAAGTTAATCTCGGTCTTGAAGCTTTTCTTAAAACTTTTATGGAAGCTCTCAACCCGCTCAAAAAGTCGATCTTTGTAAACTCTAAGGGCCAGAGATTTTATTTTAGTCTCGTCCAATCTCCTCAAATGATGAGTTCAAGCTTGGAAGAGTTAACCGCATCGTTTAAGGGTGAAGGTTTCCTTTACAAAATCAACTCAGATTCAACTATAGATATATCTTCGGAACAAAGACTGACTGGAGATCCCACGCAAAAACTTACTGATACTCTCATGAGGCTTGGTTATTACCCCGTTGATCTCATGATAAGAAATATTGTTATGTCTTCTCCTGCAGATAAAGCAGGCCTTAAAAAAGATGACATCATTACTGGTTTAAATGGACAGCGACTTTATGGGTTTGAAGAACTTAGATCAACGTTGCAGAAATTAAATAAAAATGAAGTTGTAGAGCTTAAGTTTTTATCGGGTGAAACTGAAAAAACAGTTAAAGTTACACCTGAAATAAAACTTGTTAACAAGCAAGAGATCAAATTATTAGGAGTAGAAAGTTCGGCAGAGTTTTTAGAACCGACACTTGTTGAAATGAGAGAAAGCAATATCCTCGCAGCCTTTTCTCAATCGGTGGTGAGGACTTGGGATGGAATGGTAAAAACATTTCTAGGATATAAAAAGTTGATTTCGAGAGAGGTTTCTCTCAATAATATCGGCGGCCCATTAGCGATTGGAAAAGTCGCATCTGATTCGTTAAACATTAGTCTCTCAATGTTTTTTAGACTCATGGCTATTATTTCAATAAACCTTGGTGTCATTAACTTGTTTCCTATTCCAGTGCTTGATGGAGGCCATATTATGTTCTTGGCTTTTGAAGCAATTAACCGAGGACCCCTATCTCGAAAAAAACTAGAGTTAGCGCAAAAGTTTGGAATCTCAATACTATTTTTCCTCATCTTTGTTGCGCTTTTTAATGATGTCACAAGACTTTTCTAACTCTTACCATCTTTACGTCGATTCAAGTTATGACCTGACAATTGGTTTGTTGGATAACCAAGGTACATGGCTTGAGCGATCCAAGATAACTGATGCTAAGACTTCCGAGGTTTTACAAGTTGAGATCTTCAATCTTTTAAATAAACATAAGTTAAATTATAGAAAATTAACCTCACTTATTACTTCTGCAGGACCAGGTTTTTACACTGGCTTACGCCTAACCGAAGGGCTTAGCGACCTCTCAAAGATTATTAAAATACCATGTTTTTCATTTTATAATTATGAGATTCCTCGCTGGTCAGGTGTTTGTGAGGGTACGTGGCTGACGAAAGCCTACAAGGGAGAGTACTTGCTCTATCACTGGAATGATTTAGATCACTCCTCTGAGCTTTTGGGAAGTCATGAACTTGAAACTTGGCTAAAGTCAGAGCAAGCTTTTTACTACCCTAGTGAAAAGTCTCTAGATGAAAGATTAAAGCAACATGTGTCTAAGGGTACATGTGTTGAGACACTGTTTTTTTCGAATGGTGAAGTCCTACTCCACAAAGTTATTCAATCTCAACAGACAAGAAGCAGTTATTACTTCCGACCATCAGAGGAAGAATACAAGGCAAATCCATGAGGAAGTTTAATTTTTTACCAATCTCATTGTATGTTTTGTTAATTTCTGCACTTATCTACACTGTTGTCATCTCGTCACTTATACTTTTTATCGCGTTTTTTTTGGTTTTGATTTTTCTACTCGTTTACTTTCTTAATCCGATAAAAAAATCTTTCGATTACTATAAACTCGATGGGGAATTTTTTCTTTCTCCGCTTTCTGGTTATGTCTCAAACATTGAAACCATCGTCATTTCAGATTTTGAAACAGTAAAAAAAGTAACTATCACTCAAAAATTACTTAGCCCGAAGGGGCTTTTTTCACCTTTTAATGGTGAACTCTTTCATATGAAACACAAGCAAACGACGATGATTAGTTTTAAATCTAAAAATGATCACGTTGTGAAAGTAGAAATTTCATCGATTTACAAGTCTTTAAAAACATTACTCTGGGTTCGGATGGGCGATCGATTTAAGACGAATGCCTGCATAGGTTTTAGCTTTTTACCTATGAAGGTTGATGTGTTATTACCTAATGAATGGGAAATTTTAGTCTATAGCGGAGAATTGCTGACGCCAGGAAAGTCTGTTATCGGTGTTATCAATAATCCACAATTGAGGATGATATGAAATTAGAAAATAAAAAATGGGCTTTTTTTATACCCAACTCTTTTACAGCTTTAAACATGGCATGTGGTTTTAGTGGTATGCTCTACTCGATTTCTGGCGATTTCTACAAAGCTTGTATGTTAATTGCTCTTGGAGCAATCTTTGATAGTGTTGACGGTAGAATTGCTCGTTTGACTAACACGCAATCTGCCTTTGGAGAACAATTCGATTCCCTCAGTGATCTTATCTCTTTCGGGATGGCCCCTGCTTTTATTTTTTATTTTAGATTTCTTTCTCAGACTGGAAGACTTGGCATGGTTTTAGCCTTTTTCTTCATGCTATGTGGTGCTCTTCGTCTCGCTCGATTCAATGCGAATATTGATAAAAACAAAACGGATTATTTCCAAGGATTACCGATCCCTGGGGGAGCAACTGCGATCATCAGTCTAGTTTTAATCTCTCTCCAATTTCCAGAGCTTGCTGACCTCAAAATTGTGAACTGCTCTTATCTGGCTTTTTACGCGCTCTTGATGATTTCGAGCATCCCCTTCCCAAGTTTTAAAAACTCTCAATGGGTTCATCAGCACAAAAAAAGAGTGTTAATGATAATTTTCCTCTGCTTTTCACTCTTGTTCATTTACGAAGAAGTCATGTTGCCTGTTCTCATCACCACCTACGTTACTCTTTCTCTTCTTTACTTTGTTCTCAATCGTAGAAAATTCGAAGGAATCTTTGATTGGCAGGATGAGGTTGAGGAGTAGGTTTGAATTTTTATAAAATTGTTCTCCAGTACCACGGGACTCGTTATTTAGGGTGGCAAGTTCAGCCCAAAGAATCAGGTCTAACCTTGCAAGGAGAGCTTAACCGTGTGCTCGAAGAAATCTCAAAATCGCCAGATGTTCGAAGTCTTGGATCAGGTCGAACAGACGCTGGTGTTCACGCTTTAGGTCAGGTTGTTAAAATAGGTATTCCTTTAGAGATAGATCCTAAAAACTTAATTAAAGCTCTCAATGTCAATCTTCCCTCGGATATGAATGTCTTAAGTTGTGAGGTGAGTGATGAAAAATTTATGCCAACAACAGATGCGCGCTCAAAAGAGTACCATTATCGTTTTACCATGACACGTTATCCGAGTGCATTTCAAGGTTCATTGATTGCCAATTGTCCCTTCGAGCTTGATCTTAATCTCATGAATGAAGCCTGCAAGATGCTTGTTGGTGAGCATGATTTCAGTAATTACTTCTGTGAAGGCACAGAGGTGAGTAGTTACGTGAGGCAAATTTATAAAGCTAGTTTTGAGATTGAAAGTGCTCAAATTGACTTTTTACCTACTCATTACGTTTTTAAAATCGAAGGCAATGGTTTTTTAAAACAAATGGTTCGTCTTTTAGTTGGTGCGCTTTGGAATGTCGGAAGAGGCAAAGTTAGCTTAGATGATTTTAAGCGCTCATTGCAGGCGTCCAGAGTGAAACGTCTAGGCCCTGTGGCACCAGCAGAGGGTCTTTATTTGTTTCGCGTCAATTATTGATTCTTTGATTTTTAGCTCCTTTGATGCTAAAAAACCAACTCAAAAATTATTTATAAGTCACCTATAAAAAGAGAGATTTTATGTCTTACACGATTCAAGATGTTAATGGATGCACAAAAAAGTTTGTTTTTAGTTTCGATAAGGTTGATCTTACAAAAGAAATTAAAGAAGCTCTTTTAGCTAAACAGCAGAATTCAAACCTTAAAGGTTTTAGAAAAGGTAAAGCACCTTTAGATATGGTTCAAAAACTTTTTGGGCCTCAAATTGAAAACGATGCTCTTTATCGTTTCATCTCTGAGCAATACTTCGAAGCTGTTAAAAAAGAAAACTTAAGAGCTGTTGGTTACCCGCAGTTTGGAAATACAAAATACGAATCAGGAAAAAGCGTTGCTTTTGAAGCAACTGTTGAGATCTTCCCTGAGATCAAATTAAAAGATTACTCAAAACTCACATTCAAAAAAGATTCAGACTCTGTATCTGATGAGGACTTTGAAACACTCAAGAAAAACTATCTTGGTTCAAAAGCACAGATCGTTGAAGTAAAAGATGAGAAAGTTAAGCTTTCTAAAGGCCAATTCGCAGTTTTTAATTTCACTGGGGAAAAAGCTGATGGTTCTAAACCAGAAAATATGAAGGCTGAAGAGTACATGCTTGAAATTGGTTCTAATCAATTCATCCCTGGGTTTGAGGATGGTATGCTTGGTCTTGTGAAGGGTGAGAAGAAGTCTATCAAGGTTACTTTCCCTGCAGATTATCATGAGGCTGACCTTCAAAACGCTCCGGTCACATTCCATGTTGAACTTCTTGAGATCAAAGAAAGAGTGATGCCAGATTTTACGGATGAATTAGCTAAAGAATTTGGTTTTGAATCGGTTGAAGATTTTACGAAGAAAAATAAAGACCGTATGGCGATTCAAAAGAAGCGTGAAGTAACAATGAAACTTCAGCAGCAGATTCTCGAGAAGCTTATCGAAGAAAATTCTTTCGATGTTCCTTCAGCCTTAGTTGCGGATCAGAAAGAAAGTGTAAAAGAAGAGCTTTCTCGAACATTAAAGCAGCAAGGATTCAATGACCAAATGATTGGTTTATATTTTGAAAAGTGGGATGCGGATGTTACTCAGAAAGCGACATTCCAAGTTAAGTCTGGCTTAATCCTAGACTCACTTGCTAAAAAATATAAAGTTGAGACAACTGAAGCTGACCTTGATGCAAAAATTGATGAGATGGTTTCACAATCTGGAATGAAAAAAGATGAGATTGCGAAATTTTATAAATCAAATGAAAATATCAAAAAGAATTTGATGTATGCGATTAGAGAAGAGAAAACATTTCTCGAACTTACGAAAGAATTAAAAGTTAGCTAGTTTTTTTTCGCTGCCTTCGTTTTTCGCGAGGGCAGCGAAAATTTTTCATTCCGCCGCCTTGTTCGTATTTTCTTAGCTTTAGCTCACAACTTCCCTGCCAAGACATAAGACCTCTTTTAAAGTCATTTTCTAAATTTAAGCTCTCGCAGTTCAAAAGCATCAGCAAAAGCAAAGTCTTAGTTGGAAACCTAATAAGCAAAAAAAGAATTGAAATAAAAAATAGATTAAGCTCAATCGCAGGAGTCATTCTTAAAAGATTGATAAAGTATGAAAGAACCTGCTCATTAATCTCCATAAGGATTGAGCCTAGTTTAAATTGCCAGTTTGTAAGCGGGATACTTAAGAAAAAAAGAAAGGGAAGTAAGATGCCGTAAAATAAATTAATTATAGGTGATAGGATAAGCATCAATGGATAGAAGGTTGTTTGATTGAGATAAAAAATTAAAATCTGTGCCAGGCTAAAGGAAATGATTTTCCAGATTAGAGTTCTTCTTTGATAAATGATCAAAAGAAACAAAAGACTATAACTATATCCGAGGGGAGATTCGTTGAAACTACCATAAAGGTAATCAAAAAAAAGAATCGTATAAGCTGTCATTTCACCTGGAATGATGACCTGAAAGAATTTTATCCATGCCATTCTTTTGAGAGCTGATTGTCCTGGTAACTGCAAAATAAAGCACAGGATTAAAGCCAGCAAGATAGTCTTGATTCCTCTGTTTTTTATGATCAAAAAAATGGGAGTTAAAATCACTGATAAATGAAATCCAGACGGGGAAAAAAGATGATTAAGGCCCAAAAGTTTAAACTTTTCTTTGTCTTCTTTTTTCACTCCAGCCATTTTTCCCGTTAGCATTCCTCTCCATATGGGTTGACGGTTATCTGAGAAGGTCCATTTCAGGGGCGGAGAGTAGGTGAAGGGGAGTGAGAGTGAAAGAGATTTTTGTGTGTAGAGAGGTAGAAGCAAGAGAAGTGCGATGATGAAGGGAAGATAGAATTTAAAAATTTGGGCCATGGATCTTCTTCTTCAAGCTAGAGTTATCAATCCAAACATTCAAATAATTGAATATTGATGAGCGATTGCCTTTCGCGTTAGATAGTTGTCTCTCCTATCTAAAAGTTGTAATTTAAGTTCATGAAAGAACTAATGAATTTCGCACTTAAAAATAAAATCCGCGAATGGATCCTTGAGGATGAGCTCGATCTCAATTTAAGCTATTTGCAATCTCTTCCTAGTGCGCCTGTTAAGCTTGAGCTGCGGATTAAGTCAGATCTCGTCTTAGGTGGAACACATTTTTTTAGCTCCGTTTTTGAAACTCTAGGTGCAGCAGAACTCTCGGATGAATTTCAATCATTAGAAGGAAAATTTTTTCGTAAAGGACAAGTGATTCAACTTGAAGAGAGAATTCCCTTTGGGATTGCTCTCACGGGTGAGAGAGTTGCGCTTAATATCCTCCAAAGGGTTTCGGCCATTGCGACAGTCACAAAAATGTTTGTCGATAAAGCGTCTCCATTTGGGATTGAAATTTTAGATACTCGTAAGACAACCCCTGGGTTACGTTCTATTGAGAAATATGCAACGAGACTTGGAGGAGCGGCTAATCATCGATTTTCTCAGACCGATGTTTTTATGATCAAAGATAATCATAAAAATTTTTTTGGCGGTATTAAAGGTTCAGTTGCTTATTTTAAATCCTTAAAAAACTACTACCAATCTTTGGTTGTTGAAATCCACCATCTCGATGAGCTTGAAGAAGCCATAGAATTGGGCTGCCAAAATTTAATGCTCGATAATTTTACTCCGACTGATATTCAATCAGCTCTGAAGTTTAAAATGCCGGGGCTACGTTATGAGCTTTCAGGAGGGATCACAATCGATAATCTTGATGCTTATTTAATTAAAGGAGTTGATGCGATCAGCACGAGTGCTATCACCTCACATCCTCCGAAAGTCGACCTCTCGCTAAAGTATTACCCATGAGTGAAACAATTTACACTGACGTACTAATCATCGGAACAGGGATTGCAGGTTTAACCAGTGCTCTTTCTCTTTGTGAAAAAAATCAAAAAGTCATGATCGTTACTCGTGAGAAGCGACCCGAATTGACCAATACATATTGGGCTCAAGGGGGAATTATCTACAGCTCACCTGAGCCTGCGGATCAGGCGCTTCTCGTCGAAGATATTATCCGAGCTTCATCTTATAGTTCCTCAAGAGAGGCGGCAGAACTTATTGCCTCTCAATCAGCAGAAATTGTAGAAAAGATTCTCTTGAACAAAGTAAAAACGGATTTCAATCGTAATGAACGAAATGAGCTTCGTCTCACTAAAGAAGCGGCTCACTCGAAAGAGAGAATTATTTATAACGGTGACAAAACTGGAAAAGAGATTCAGCTCTCACTCTTAAACTATCTCTATGGAAATCCGACTTTTCCAGAGCTTACTTTTCTTACCTGCCATACTGCGATCGACCTTATCACGCCGTCTCATCACGGAGAAAACATCACTCAGCGCTATGAGGAAAATAAGGTTATTGGAGCTTATCTTTTTGATCAGGAAGCGAAAAGAGTTAAGAAAGTTATTGCTAAGTATACGATCCTTGCGACAGGTGGAGTGAATGCAATTTACCTTCACCACTCAAACGCCGAAGGTGCGAGAGGTGATGGCCACGCGATGGCAGCGAGAGCGGGGGCAGAAGTTGTTAATATGGAATTTATACAATTTCATCCAACTACTTTTTACTATCCATCTTCGCATCGACGTTTTCTTATCTCTGAAGCTCTTAGAGGAGAAGGGGGACGACTTCTCAATTCTTCGGGGAAGAGATTTATGGATAAATACCATCCGGATGCAGAGCTTGCCCCAAGAGATGTCGTTTCGAGAGCTATTCTCGAGGAGATGATTCTAGAGAAAAGCGAGTGCGTTTACTTAGATATATCTCACAAAGAAAGTGATTATATAAAATCGAGATTCCCAACGATTTATGATTATTGTCTCGATCATAAAATCGATATGACAAAAGAACCAATCCCTGTCGTTCCAGCTGCTCACTACACGTGTGGAGGAGTGAAAACAAATTTAAAAGCTCAGACAAATTTAAATGGTTTATATGCTGTAGGAGAAGTGGCTTGCACTGGACTTCACGGAGCAAATAGGCTCGCATCAACCTCTCTTCTAGAAGGACTTACTTTTGGTCACCTTGCTGCCCAAGATATTTTATCGAAGATCTCCCATGAGAAGTTTTATGATGGCAATTTAATTAAGGATTGGGTCGGAGTCAGTGAACCAATTGATCTCAAGCTGATTAATCAAGATCGCACGACTCTTAAGCAAACGATGTGGAACTATGTCGGATTGTCACGATCGACCCAGCGATTGAACCGAGCGAGAGCGATGATCCTTGAGCTGCAAGATGAGGTTGCAAAATTTTATCGCCAAACAGAACTCCATGATGAGTTGATCGGTTTGCGAAATAGTATTGAGGTCTCTTCGATGGTTGTTAAAGCATCGATGAAGAACAAGAAATCTTTGGGCTGTTTTTATCTAAGAGATTAGACGTTTATAATAGGCTTGAAATAAGAGTTACCTAGAAGACCGAGATTTCTTCTGATAAAATTTCGTCTGCGCAAAACAAAGTTCGTTGGCTTTTTGGGATTCCATCGTCGCGGATTAGGGAGAATCGCAGCGAAGAGCTGAGCCTCATCTGGACTTAGTCGGTTCGCATCTTTTTTCCAGTAATATTGAGACGCAGCCTGAGCACCATAAATCCCTGGGCCGAGCTCAATGACGTTTAGATAGACTTCAAGAATCCTTTTTTTATCCCAGATATTCTCGATCAAAAATGTGAAATAGGCTTCGAGACCTTTTCGGATATAGGTTCTTGATGGGTAAAGAAAAACGTTTTTAGCAGTTTGCTGAGAAATGGTAGAAGCTCCCATTTTAATTTTTCTTCGCTTGTTTGCATCTAGTGCTTTGGCGATAGCCTCAAAATCAAATCCATTATGAGTGAGAAATTTTGGGTCCTCAGAGGCAATGACGGCTTTTCTTAAATGAGGTGAAATTTCTTCTATGCTAACCCAGTCTTTGTGGAGAGGAACCCACTTACCATCAATCCCGTATTCAACAATTCGAATAAAAATCAGAGGGGTTGTATAAACTGGTAACCAGCGATGAATGACCACCATACCGATGGAGAGAACAAAAAAACCAAAAATCATCCAAAGAATAAAGTCTCTTACCCTATGAATTGAAAATTTAATCTTTGAAAAGCCGCGTCTGATATATCCCATTAATTTAAACTCTTTCGATAAAAATGCGATGTTCTATCAAGGCGGAAATCATTACTCTCGTAAAATTTCTGAGCCTCATTCCGCACGATATGACAGCTAAGAAAAAGTGAACGAATACCTAATTCTTTCGACCAATTTTCAGCTGCTTTCATTAAGAGTTTTCCGTGGCCTTCGCCCTTGAAAGCCTGATCGACGCATATGGCACGCACTTCGACCATATCTTCTTCCAGAAGATCCTCAATGAGCTCAAAATGAATAAAGCCAGCTATTTTATTTTCACTTGTTGAAACAAACATTTGGTGTTTATTTAGTTCCGATAGCTTTTTAAATCTCTCCGTTAGAGTGAGAGCAGCAACTGGGTACCCAAGTTGTTCACATAGATTTCCGACTTCGATTAAGTCATGTTCAGACATTTTTCTTATAGTTGCAGTCATAAGGTATCAGTGTAGCCATTTTTATTAATTAGGATAGTGTCTTTTTTACACACTAAAGGACTAATTTTCATGACTTTTTAGCCTATTTTTCGTAGAAGGTTGAATGTTTTTTTAAGGATAAAATATATGAAAGAAGAACAGAAAAAGTTCGAAAAAAAGTCTCTTTATTTTACTTCTCTAGGTTGTTCTAAAAACTTGGTCGATTCTCAGGTCATGTTGGGACATCTTAAACTTGATGGATTTACTATTGCCCAAGAGCCTGAAGAGGCTGAGGTCATTATTGTTAATACGTGCTCGTTTGTCGAGGCAGCTAAAGTTGAATCGATTGAAACAGTTCTTGAGCTTGCTCAGCATAAGGAAAACGGTCACTGTAAAGCTCTCGTCATGTCGGGCTGTATGGCGCAGAGATACTCAAATGAATTAGAAAATGAAATGCCAGAGATCGATATGTTCATCGGAACAGGTGAGTATAATAAAATTGTTCCTTTGCTTAAAGCGATGGAGGAAGGCAAGTTAGAGAAAAAATCTTTTGTTGAAATTCCTCGCTACATTCATACCGAGTTTGATCCGAGATTAAATACATCCCCGTTCTATATGGCCTGGTTAAAAATTTCAGAAGGTTGTAATAGAAATTGTACTTTTTGTATCATCCCCACTTTGAGAGGAAAGCTGCGCTCCCGAACGGTTGAGTCACTTGTGAGTGAGGCAAAAAACCTAGCTGCTTCAGGAGTTAGAGAGTTAAATTTAATTTCGCAGGACTTCTCTGATTATGGTGTTGATCTAGAAGGTGGAGGTAAGATTGAGGGAAAAAATCCCGTCATCTATCAACTTTTATCAGAGCTTGAGAAGGTAGAAGGGATTGATTGGGTTCGAGTGTTTTATTTTTATCCTGACGATCTGACAGACGATGTGATGGATCTTATGGCCTCATCCAAAAAAATCACAAAATACCTTGATATGCCAGTTCAGCATTTTGCGACTGGAGTTCTCAAGAGAATGAATCGACGTGTAACAGAAGAAGTTATTCATCAAAAAATAAAAACCCTAAGATCAAAAATCCCAGGTATCGTGCTGAGAACATCTGTTATAGTTGGCTTCCCAGGTGAGACAGAAGAAGACTTCGAGGCACTCATGACTGGGATCAGAGCTGCGCGCTTTAACCATCTTGGAGTCTTTAAGTATTCAGATGAAGAAGGCACTCCAGCAGTTCGCCTTAAAGATAAAGTACCTCAAGAAGTTATCGATGAGAGATTTGAGAAAATCTATGAACTCCAACGAGAAATCGCTCGAGAGTTGAATCAAGAATACTTAGGTAAAATCATTGATGTCCTTGTTGAAGGACAGCATGAAGAAACGGAGCTTTTACTCCAGGGCCGACATGCGGGTCAAGCACCAGATATCGACGGGAAAGTTATCATTAATGATGGAAATGCAAAAGCTGGTGACATCGTAAAGGTTGAGATCACTGACGTTCTTGATTACGATCTTGTTGGAAGAATTATTGATTCTCTTTAGTAAGATGCTGCTTCAATTTAGATTCTAAATCCTGAATTTCATTTTCTACTTTTGTAGACTTGCTTTCATGGAGCTTGTAGTAAAGGCTCCCAAAAGCCTGCTTGTCTCGAAGATCCTTAGTGAGAAGTTTGGTTTCTAACTGCTGAAGACCTAGGTCTAGTTCTCTGACCTGAGATGATATTTCATTGAGTCTGAGATCCAGATGATTTTTTAGATCATGGAGAGTCAGTGTCTCATTCTCTTTTGATTTAAAAACATGGATTAATTTTTTTAGCATAAATCACCTCTGAGTTATTTTAATTCAACCTCCTTTTCAATGTAAGGAGAGGCAAATATTCACTCTAGAGAGATTCTTGTCTTTGACTTAAAATAGAAGAAAATTCAGGAGTTATGATTGAGAAAGTTGATCGTTTTAGTTTGTTTGTTTTCTTCCTTTACCGCCATCGCTGAATCAGGCTGGAGGGCAAAGCTTAGACCCTTTTTAAAAAGCACAATCGGTCTAGAAGTAACGAATAAAATCCTCGGAGCTGAAGAGATTGTTATTTCCGATGAGATTAGCATGCCGAAAATCCCAGTGAGTCTTAATAAGAATTCTCAGATCCAGAGTTACTCTAAGCTCAAGGTCGGTCAAACTGAGTTTGATAAATTACCAGCAGAGCGAAAAAGAAAATTCAATTATCTTTTTATTCAAGAAGTTTTCTCCGCGACTCGTCTCCAAGATCCTACCGAGGAGGAGGTCATGACGTGGTTAAGTAATTTAGAACAGGGAGGCTCAAGAGAAGGGCTTTATCAGGCTCTCGTGCTTGATCCCATCTATGCTCGCTTAGAATCACAAGATGAAAAACCCAGCTCAGGCCTTGTGAAGACAGTGAAAACTTTTTCTCATAAGTTTTTAAATCAGACCTTTAAGGATGAAGTTTTAAATCAGCTGAATCTTTTTTCACTTAAGAGATTACTCACAGAGAAAGGATTAGATATTCTTGATTATTATGAGACGACGAGCTTAGAGAATCTTTATGCTTGGTATGCTCATTTCTCTGTCGATATGGCACAGATTCATGCAGACGCTTTCACGTCAGATTTAAGAAAGTCGACATCTCTAAAAGTTCATTACGATTGGGCGAAACAGGTTCCTGTTCAGCAAGTGAAGTCGGAGTTTATTATTAAGTTTCATAAAGCACTTAATAAATCGCAATCACCTTAGTCAAAAAAAACGTCATCCGTTTTAAATAATTCAGAGATGAGTCTCTCTACTCCAAGAGCAACTCCTGAAGATTCAGGGAATCCTTTTTCGAAAGCGCGATAAAAACGCTCAGGGCTAGGAAGCTCATAATTGTAGGTCGATTTTTTTAATGACGATTGCCATAAGAAGCGAAGTTTCTGTTCATGAAGATCAGTGAGTTCTTCGAAGCAGTTACAGATTTCTACACCATTGAGATAAAGTTCAAATCGTAAACAAACTCTAGGATCTGTGGACTTAAGTTTCGATAATGCGCTTAAGGGAGCCGGAAATTCTGTGAGAAATAAGATAGGTTCGCGAGAGAGCTCGGGTTCAATCTTATTGAGATAAAGTAAGAAGTAATAATCATCCCATTCAAGCTCTGCGTGAGGAAGGGGAATTTCAGGGTATCTTTTAATGAGTTCTTTGATCTTCACGACATCAAGGTAGTCCAAGATATCTACTTGAAGATATTCCAAAAAAATTTCTTGGATTGTTCTAATCTTTGGCGGAGCTTTAAGAGTTGGTTTTTGTTTTTCATGAGGAGTGTTAAGTCCTAGGTAGCGGATGAGATCTTGACAATCTTTGAGGATCAAGTCGTAGGAGGCGTGTTTTCGATACCACTCTATCATAAGAAATTGAGAACGATGGATGGGAGATTTAGGTTCGTCTCTAAAGACATAGCTTAAAGTGAAAATCTTTTCAAAATTATCATCAGTCCGAGCCAACAATTCCTTCATCATAAATTCAGGAGATGTATGGAGATAAAGCGGAATATCTTGTTTTTGTCTTACCGACTTTAACTGAAAGGGGTGGATGTGAACTTCCATTCCGGGATTTTCGACAGCTGGAGGTGTGACAACTTCTAAAAAACCTTGTTCAAGGAAAAATTTTTTAATAAGTTGGATTATCTCAAAATGGAATTTTCTCATGTCTTTTCATTTATTTTTAAACGATCACATCCATGACCATAGCTCGCTCGATGAGTCTTGGGAAGGAGCAGTCGTTTTTTTATATAATCAAAAAGATGTTTTTTTAATCCGACGTTCCGTTGATGTTCCGACACATCGTGATCAAATAGCTTTTTTTGGTGGTCATCGAAATTCAAATGAAAAAACTCCACTCGAGGTTGCAGCACGAGAGCTTGTTGAGGAGTCTGGACTTGATTTAAGTATCGTCCAGTTCAATGGGTGTCTTCAGAAAGTTCAAACAAAAACAGGATCTTGGATCGTCCCAGTCTTAGCTTTTACGACTCTAAGTTCAGAGGATCTTTTGGAAAAAGTTGAAATGAATCGCGAGTGGTCGACCATGATGGCCTATCCTTTGGAGTCTCTCTTGAATCTTCAGAAATGGGGATTCGCTGAAAGATATGTGGAAAATCGAAGAGAATTAATTTATTTTCTTCATCTCGATGCGCGTGAAATCAAGTTTAAAGCTTTTGATAGTCGAGATCAGCTCCTTTGGGGAGTGACCGCGAAGATCATTAAACAGGCGATAGACCTTTATCTAAACAGGCTATCGATAAAGAAGTAGGGGATAATGGAATTATATATTTCAATCGTTGTTGTAGGAATTGTCGCTGTTTTCTTCTTCATAAAAAATAAACAAAAACCTCAACAAGAAAAAATTGAACTTCGTGCCTCAAAAGAAGAGCAAGTCAAAGAAACTATCTCAGAAATTTCTTGGACGGAAAGACTAAATACAGGATTAAAAAAATCTCGAGATGAGCTTTGGGGAAGAGTGGGACAACTTTTCTCACAAGAGAACCCAGCCCTAGATGAGATTGAAGAGCTTCTCTACACAGCGGATCTCCCGACAAGACTTGTAGATGAGTTAATTGAGAAATTATCAAAGTCTCATAAAGGTAAATCTGCTCAAGAAATTCAGAAAAATATTTTTGATTATTTTTTTACAAAACTCGAGCCTATCCAGGCGAGTAGAATGAACGAGGTTTTTCAATTTCAAGCCGGCCAAAAAACAAAAGTGATTATGATTGTTGGGGTCAATGGAGCAGGAAAAACGACAACGATTGGAAAGCTTGCGACTAAATTAAAATCTCAAGGCGCTAAAGTGCTCGTTGGGGCTTGTGATACTTTTAGGGCAGCAGCTGTGGATCAGCTTCAGGTCTGGTGTGACCGGGCCGGTGTGGAGATGGTTCGTGCCGCAGATGGAGCTGACCCAAGTGGAGTAGCTTATGGTGCTGTGCAAAGAGCTCATCTTGAGAAATTTGATTTTTGCCTTATTGACACGGCCGGTCGTCTTCATACAAACCAAAACTTAATGGAAGAATTAGCCAAAACAAAAAGAGTTTTATCGAAAATCTCTCCTGATTATCCTCAAGAGGTTTTATTGGTTGTCGATGCGATTACTGGTCAAAACGCCATTAAGCAGGCGCAAGAATTCAATAAATCTCTTCAACTTTCTGGAATCATTTTCACAAAATGTGATGGTTCTTCGAAAGCTGGATCGGCGATTGCTATTATTGATGAGTTAAAAGTCCCTGTGACTAATATTGGAGTAGGAGAAGCCGTGGAAGATTTAGAGGCTTTTGATCTTTCTGCCTACCTACGTTCGCTTCTTGGAATCGCTTAAATAACCTCTTGAAATACCTGAGAGTTGATTGACTTTTATCTCAGGCTCGCCTACCCTAATTTTATGACTGAAATGGGTCAGGAAATTGAATTTAATGTATTAGGTTGTAAGGTAAAATACTTACCTAACCAAAACGATAGTCACGTGGCTAAAGCCGTGATTGATCTTGTTATGTCTGAGATTCAACATCTAAGACAATCAAGACCAGGCTTAAAAGATACCGACGTTGCAGTGTTGATTGCCTTAAAAATGGCAAAAGAAAAGTGGCTTTTAGAAGATGAGTATAAAAAAAATATTCTCTCGATTGAAAGTTCCATCCATTCTTTGATTCAACAGGTGCAATCTGAAGTTTCTGTGTGAATAAGGCTGACTTTCGACGTCTCTTGAAAAATAAAATTCAAGAGATGAACCTCGAAAGTTTCGAACTTATGAAACAGGGCATGCATCAATCGATCGATACATTTTTTTCTCACTTTCCCCATTTCATGCAACTTCAAGGTGCAAGCTTCTTAGCGATGAGAAAAGAGCTTGGACTAGAGAATCAGCGGCTACAAGTATCTCTGAAAAAGCCATTAGCCTTTCCGACCTTGGTCGATGGTCAAATGGTTTTTGGTATCGGAGATGTAAAGTCACAAGAGGTTTGGCTTGAAAAAGTTGAAGCGATTGTGGAGCCGGATTGGGTTTTGGTCCCAGGATTAGCTTTTTCCCTAAAGGGAGGGCGGCTTGGGCGAGGCGGAGGTTTTTATGACCAAGCCCTTGGAGGAAAAAAAATAATCAAAATCGGCGTGACGTCGGTTGATTTTTTAGACGAAAAGATTCCATTAGAAACTCACGATGTTTTGATGGATTTTATTATAACGGAAAAATTCTGCTGGGATGTTTCCCGGCAAGTTAGATTGTAAGGGGTATATATGGATCCTATTTTAATGGCGGTCTTAGGTGTTGTTGGTGGGGCGATTATTGCATTCGCAGTTCTCACACTAAAAAATAACGCAGGCAAAAAAGCGCAAGAAGGTGAAGCTCAAAATATCTTGGCTAAGGCTCAGGCAGAAGCTGAAGCTCTAAGAAAAAAAGCTGAGCAGGATGCAAAAAACATTGTTCGAGAAGAAAGACAACAGCTTGAACACGAAATGGAAAAGAAGAAAAAACACCTCACAGACTTCGAAAGAGGATTAACCAAGAAAGAAGTTGCTCTTGAGCAAAAGCTTGAGCAGACACAAAAAGAGCAAGAAAAAATTAAAGCTCGCGAACAAGAAGTAGATCAGAGAGTTTCTAGATTAGATGCTGAAATTAAAAAGAATACTGAAATTCAGGAAGAGCTTGCAGGTAAACTAACTCAAGTTTCAGGACTGACCAAAGATCAAGCGAAAGCAGAGTTGATTGCAACTGTTGAAGAAGAAGCGAGACTTGATGCTGCAAAAAGAGTTAAGCGCATTGAGGAAGAGGCTTCTGAAGAAGCAGAAAAAAGAGCCAAAAGAGTTGTCGGAATTGCGATCCAGAGATTTGCTGGAGAGTATGTGGCAGAACAAACAATTTCATCTGTTGAGATTGCGGATGATGCTGTAAAAGGTCGATTAATTGGACGCGAAGGAAGAAACATCCGTGCTTTCGAACAAATTTGCGGTGTGGATTTAATTATCGATGATACCCCTGGGATCGTTACCATTTCTTCATTTAACGTTGTAAGAAAAGAGATTTCAAGAATGACCATCGAAAGACTCATTGCCGATGGAAGGATTCACCCTGCGAAGATCGAAGAGTTCTATGAAAAATGTAAGCACGAATTCGAATCGAGATTAAGAGAGCTCGGTGAAAAAGCACAGATGGAAATTGGAGTTCATGGTATTCACCCTGAAATTCTAAAACTCATTGGAGCATTAAACTGGAGAACTTCTTATACACAGAACCAATATCAGCACGCTCTCGAAGCTGCCTTCCTTGCAGGAAACATGGCTGCTGAGCTTGGATTGAATGTGAAGCAAGCTCGTCGTGCAGGTTTAATGCATGATATTGGTAAAGTCCTAGATGCCTCGGCAGAGGGATCTCACGCTGTGATCGGTGCAGACTTTGCTAAAAAATATGGAGAATCACCAGATATCGTTCATGCCATTCGTGCTCACCATGATGATGAAAAACCAGAGTCTGTTCTCGCCCACCTTGTGGCAGCTGCAGATGCTCTCTCGGGAGCTCGTCCTGGAGCAAGAAAAGCGCTTAAAGAATCTTATGTCTCAAGACTTTCGGATATTGAAAAAATTGTAAATGGCTTTGAGGGTGTTCATCGAAGTTATGCGATTTCTGCAGGCCGAGAAGTTCGTGTTCTTGTGGAAAATGAAAAAGTTAGCGATGAGCAAACCATCATGCTTTCTCGAGACATCGCAAGAAAAATTGAGCAAGAGATGTCTTACCCAGGTACGATTAAAGTTTCTGTGATCAGAGAGACGAGAGCCGTGGGTATTGCTAAATAATGGAAAAGTTCGCCCTTGTCACAGGATCATCTTCTGGTCTTGGTTTAGAGATAACAAAAAGTCTCTTAAGGCAAGGGTACACAGTCTTTGGCGGTTCAAGGTCAGGGACTGAAATAGAACACGACTCTTTCTATGATGTAGAACTAGACTTATCTTCAGAGGAATCTGTGGATGAGTTCTTTGAAACAATTCGAGAGTTTACTGATAAACTTGATCTCGTCGTCAATAATGCTGCTATCTGTGAAATGCTTCCTCTCAATGAAACAACGAGAGAGTCGTTTGAGCAGCAGTTGAGTGTGAATACAATTGGACCCTTTTTAATTTTTCAAGGTGTCGAATCCTTTTTAAAACCTCATGAAACACACCTGATATCTATTCTATCCACAGCTGCCTTGTATGGTTACCCTAATGTCAGTGCTTACTCTGCTTCGAAGTTTGGATTTTTAGGTTTGGTTGAAAGCCTGAAAAAAGAATGGAAGGATTATCACATAAGATTCACAAATCTTTTTCCAGGAGCGATTGATACTCCTTTATGGGATAAAATGGGAAGTCGCCTACCTCGACATAAAATGCTCAAAACGAATGAGTTCATGAGCGTATTTGATTTCGTCATCAATGCACCTGCATCGATGCAGTTTCCAAATTTAACTTTTCTCCATAAAGACGGATTTATTGAATGAATACAGAGATGATGAAGACGATAAGCTTGAGCATTATTCTTATTCTCATCGCTGGAGTCATTTACATGATTAGTCAGACAATGACAGCAACAGTCTTCTTTATTTTCGGTGCTGTTTGGAACATCACCTATGAGAAAATTAAAACGCTCGAAGTAACTTCTAAAAAATTTTCAACATCAAGAATCATTCTTTTTCTTCAGGGAGCAATTGATCGTTGGACAGTAAAGCTTCCTGATGAATTGAAAATCATCACAAAATCGTTATCTGCCTACGTTTTTATTTCTGCCATTGCCTTTATCAATGATAGTGATGTTCCTGGTTTTTATACTTTACCTGGAAGTGTATTGATCGAACTCATTCTTTATTTTCAGCATAAATTTTCTTTTAAATTCTTATGAGAATCCTTCCTGTTTCGATTGTTATTTTTTATGAATGGAAAGATTGTGTTTTGAAGGTTTGGACTCAGAAGAGGACGGACGATGGCCCTTGGCATGGTTTTTGGGAGTTTCCAGGTGGAGGAGTCGAATCCGCTGAACGTCCCATCGATGCAGCCGTGAGAGAGGTTCATGAGGAGGTTGGGATTGAGATCAGTCATAAGGATCTGCACTTGATGGGTCTATATCCAGTCTCTTTAACCTCAAAAACAGTTATGCTTTATGTCTTTTTGCATCCAGTAATTGAAGCCTTACCACAAGGTATGTGGATTGAAGTTGATGAAGTGACTAAAGTTGATTTATACCAAGACAAAATTCCAACTCCTAATGTTCAGATGATTAAAGATCTCTTTAATCATTTTGTAGAAAATGGAAGGCTATGAGCAGTACAACTTTTTCTCTCCTTCATGCATTTTTGTTTTCCCTCTCGTTTGGAAGCCAGTTATACACACCAGTGGTAAAGACGAAATTAACGGGAGCAGGATTCTTCAAGCTGATTACATCGATTTCATTAACGTCACTCATCTTAAGTTTTGGGCTGAGAGTGGTGGTGAGTGGGCAACTTAGTTTAATCGAATCCATGCTTCATATTGGACTGATCGGTTCACTCATTTTTGCTTATATTTTTCACCGCGATGATCGTTCATTAGGAATGTGGATTTTATATGTCGCTCAAATGTTGGGTTTTATCTGTCTAAGTTTTCAGCTCTACCCATCTTCCTCAGACTTTTTGCCATTGTTTTTTTCCTCAATGATGCTCTTAGGAATTGCGAACTACTCTATGCTCCTGGGTCATTACTATTTAGTTGTTCCCAAATTGAGTGAGCAGCCTTTGATTTACTGTCTCTATATTTTCTGGGCGATTCTGATTTTTAAATGTCTGAATAGCTTAAGTGTTATCATCTTTCAGGGATCTCCTTTTCTTACTGAGGGCTCATCACTGGGAGATGGGTATCTTTATAACTGGATTTTTATTTCCATGCGATACCTCTGGGGTATGTTAGCTCCACTTATTTTAAGTTTTTTTACTTTTAGACTCTGTCAGCTAAGATCTATTCAAAGTGCCACGGGAGTTCTTTACATTATAGAGTTCTTTATTATTGTAGGAGAGCTCATTTCTCTTTATATAAAATTTAATTACGGATTATCTTTATGATGGAAATTCAAATTACCTGCCCTCAATGTGGTTCAAGTGTTGATGTTCATCCTGACCTTTCAGCCACAAAAACCTCTTGTCAGGTTTGTCAGCATGAAGTGCCTCTAAAGTTTCATGAGTCTCACGCTCAAGATCGTCTTGAGATCTGTCCTGTGTGTGAGAGACAAGATTTTTATCAACAGAAAGACTTTAACCGAAAAATTGGTGTAATCCTTTTTGTTATCGCGGCCATTTTATCCATCTGGACTTATGGTTTAAGTTTGGTGGCATTATACTTAGTTGATCTTTTTCTCTTTAAAAAACTTGGTTCCGTGGCCATTTGCTATAAATGCAGAACAAATTTTCGAAAGATTTCAAATTTTTCTGAAATCCGAGATTTTGATCATGAAATGAATGACCGGATCGTTTATGCAGATCATGACTTTAAGGGCAAACCTCTATCCCATTAAAAACTCATCTTTTTTTCTCCATAAGACCTTGATTTTGGTTTTTTCATGCTTACTGTGGTAAAATATGACAGTCTCAAGAAGAACTAAACAGGAGTTATTTTCCATCGAACCCCCGAACCTAGCCTTAACGCTTTATTACCTTAAACCACAAAACTCACATCATCAGGGCAAACAACAATGAGCTCTGATCAAGAATTTTTACTTTTAGTCCTCTCATTAGGACTTTCAGCCTTTTTCTCAGCCTCTGAAGCTGCCTTGCTCTCTCTTCCTCAAGAGAAAGCGAAGCAAATTGCGGACGAACACGGAATAGATTCATGGGCGATGAAAAAATGGATTGAGATGCCTAATGATATTTTAACGACGATCCTCGTCGGTAATAATTTTGTTAATATTCTCATCGCTTCACTTTCAACGAATATCACTGAAAGATATTTTTCTAACGATGCGCTTGCGATTAGTGTAGGTATCACCACAATGATTATCCTTCTTTTCGGCGAGATTACGCCGAAGACTCTTGGACGAGGTAAATCTGAAAAGTTCGCACCTTTAAGCATGCTCGCTCTTATGGGATTTTATTATTCCATGTACCCGATAGTGAAAATTTTCACTAAGATCATTCGATTTGTTTTAGGTGAAAATGCTAATGTCAGAGGAAGAGTTGTCACGAAAGATGATATCGAAGTGATGGTTGAGATGGCCGAAGAAGAAAGAACCATTGATTCCAAGCAGATCGATCTTCTCAATTCGATTCTCGAGTTTCCATCGATCAAAGTGAAAGATATTATGGTTACGAGAGTTAACATCGAGGCTATCAAGAGTGATGTTAATTTTTCGGATGTCATAAAAAAAGTCAGAGACGTTGCTCATAGTCGCTACCCAGTGTTTGGCAAAGACATGGATGATGTTCTTGGATTCCTCCATGTGAAAGATCTTGCTTTTTCCTCTCAGGATGAGCAAAAAAACTTTGATATCACGAAGTACATAAAACCTCCCTTCTTTGTTTACGAGCACATGAAGATTCAAGCCGTCTTTGACCATATGAATAGAAAAAAAGTTCACCTGGCACTCGTGAAAGACGAAAATGGTCTTGTGGTTGGCATGCTGACTCTTGAAGATATCATGGAAGAAATTTTTGGAGAAATTCAAGACGAGCATGATGATGAGGATGATGGAATTCCTGGTGTGGAGAGTGAAGAAGGGATCACTGTACCTTCGACAATTTCTCTTAGAGATCTTTACAACGAATACGATGTAGAGATTCCATTAAATGATAACTACTCGACGTTGAATGGATTTTTGATGGAACAACTTGGAGATCATTTTCCTAAAAAAGGACACATGATCATCTGGGATGGTTTTTCGTTTGAGCTCGTGAGAGTTAAAAATTCAGAGATCAAAGAAGTAAAAATTAAATCCACCAATGGCACTCATCTGAGAGATCCATATAAATCAAACGATAAAACAGAGACAGAGTTTACCTCTCCGCGAGAGACTGTAAAATCATAGATGGAAAAAAAAGTTTATCCCCTTTGTGTGATTGGAGGAGGAGCTGCTGGAGTGATGGCGGCGCTGAGATCCGTTCTTAACGGTGATGAATGTCTTTTTTTTCCAGGCTCACCAAAAGATAAGAAAAAGTCGCGAGCATTTTGGGTGAGAAAAATAGAAAATATTCCATCTCATTTTAAGTACGAGAAAGGAATTTTAGATCCGAACAAAGAAACTCTTGATTGGATTGGAACCTCTGCTCAATCACATCTTCTCGATCATAAAGTGAATCTTGGAGTTAAGAAAATTGAAAAAGAGGATCAACTCTTCCGCATCGTCGATAACAAAGATCAAATCTATTATGCTAACTTCGTTATTCTTTGTACTGGAGTTATGGATGTTCAGCCAAAAATCCAAAACGAGATTGATCCAATCTTTGATTATGCCAACGCTCAAACTGCAGACTATTGTTTAATTTGTGATGGACATCATGTTAGAGATAAAAGGGTAGTAGTCATTGGTCATAATCAGTCAGCTGCTTGGAGTGGAATTATACTCATGGAAAAATACCAAGTCCCTGAGTTGACACTCCTGTTAAATGGCCAGGTTCCGACCTTCGATCAAGATGCGTCTTCACTTTTGGAAAAATATAAAATTAAAGTTCTTTCGTCTCCCATCTTAAACATAGAGGGTGAAGAACGAGGAAAAATCCTTAAGGGTTTTAATCTTGAGAGCAAAGAATTTGTTGCTGCTGATATTTGTTTTGTTTCTCTTGGGATGATCGTTTATAACGAGCTTGCATTACAGCTTGAAGCTCAAGTCGATGAACGAGGTTTTGTCGTGACAAACGAAACTGGCGAAACCACCGTGTCGGGTTTATATGTAGCAGGCGACTTAAGAGCAAACTCTAAAAAACAAATCTATACGGCTTGGGATCAAGCCGTGACGTCAGCGAACGCAATTAACATGAAACTTAGACAGAGAAAACGAACTACTTGATTATTGAAATCAGGACATCTTCTTCGATCACAGCACGACAACTAAGCCTTATTTTTTTTCCAGGAAATTCTTTTTCGAGGGCTTCAATGGTATTTTTCTCAATGGCACCAGGCTCTTTTAAACCACAAAGATGAGTTTCAACTTCAACTCGACAAGCTCCACAAGAACCAGAGAGGCATCCGTGAGGGAGGTTTATTCCACGGTCATACAGGGCATCGTAAAGAATTTCTCCCTTTGTTGCTGTAATCACGGTATTTGTGTCCTTGATTGACACTCTGGGCATAAGGTTCTTCCTTGTCAAATTCAACAGGGTTTAAGAATATCGGAGCCAATATTTTTTAATTTTAACCTAACTCTAAATTTAGGTCACTCTGAAAATCTAAGGAGCTCTCATGCTAACGTTAGAAAAAATGTATTCCATGGGCCATGAAGAAGTTGTTTTCTTTCAGGATAAAACCTGCGGACTCAAAGCGATTGTGGCGATCCATGATACGACTTTAGGACCAGCTTTAGGTGGAACAAGAATGTGGCCATATCAAAGTGAAGAAGATGCTCTTGTCGATGTTTTAAGACTCTCTAGAGGGATGACCTATAAAGCTGCCGTTTCAGGACTAAATCTCGGCGGTGGTAAAGCTGTTATTATTGGTGATCCAAAAAAAGATAAATCAGAAGCACTTTTCAGATCTTTTGGAAGATTTATTGAGTCTCTCAATGGAAGATACATCACAGCTGAAGATGTTAATACAAATGTTGATGATATCGAGCATATTTTCACGGAAACGAATTACGTGACGGGAGTTGCCCAGCAATATGGTGGTTCGGGAAATCCTGCTCCTTATACGGCCTTGGGAGTTTTCCGTGGGATCGAAGCATCTGTCACAAGAGCTTTTGGTTCACGAAACCTTAAAGGAAAAACTGTCGCTCTCCAAGGAGTTGGATCAGTAGGGTATGAGCTTGCGAAACTCCTTACTGAGGCAGGAGCTTCATTGGTGTACACAGACATCAATGAAAGAGGTATTGAGAAAATGAAAGAGTCGTTTCCAACGGCTAAATTTGTTACTCCAGAACAAATTTTTTCACAGGCATGTGACATCTATGCTCCATGTGCACTTGGTGCTTCTGTTAACGATGAAACAATTACTCAACTAAGATGTAAAATCGTGGCAGGTGCTGCTAACAACCAATTAAAAGAAGATCGTCATGGCCTTGTTCTAAAAGAGAAAGGCATTCTCTATGCTCCAGACTATCTGGTCAATGCGGGAGGTTTAATGAACGTATCCATCGAGTTTGAAGGATGGGCGGATTCAAAATCTAGACGAATGATTGATACTATTTATGATAAGACTCTCGAGGTTTTCAGAATTTCTGATGAACAAAACATTCCAGTGAACAAGGCTGCGGATGTAATGGCAGAGAAAAGAATTGAATCGATCAAGAATATCAAAAATGCCTATTTAGGAAAAATAAATCACAGGATGCCTGGTCAAAAAAGAAGATTCTAAAAGTGAAGCCCTCCTTTTCGGAGGGCTTTTTTTTTGATGGAAAAAAGTACCTCTAGTGTTCATCAGCTAAAATTTTAGAGAGAATAAGAAAATGAAGGTGTTATCTTTATTTTCATTATTACTCCTCGCTAGCTGTGCAACGAAATATATTGTTCCACAGACAAGATTCATCACACCCGAAACTCAGGGTGATGTCTTTAGAGGCCAGGTGGAGTTTCAACAGCCGAAGGCCAGTCTTTTGACCTTTGATACCTCTAACGGAAGTACGAAAGATGGTGTACTCGCTTCAGATATCAAGCGCACAGGTTATCTAATTTCAACTTCTCTTCTCGATCGGATGGACTTAATCTGGTCTCATGTCGGTGGTGCTAACTCGATGCTTGGAGCAAAGTTTCAGCTCTTAGGTGGGTCACGTGTTCAAAAAGCAGCTGGACATAAAGTTTCTGTCGCTTTTTTATTTGGTGGGAATGATTATGAGACAGATGATCGTTCAGTAGATTTTACTCTCTCAGCGCACGAGATGATGGCACTTTATGGCTATAGATTTTCAGAATTTCTTTTGCTTTATAGTTCACTTTCTATAGCGAAATATCAGTTTGATGGGACTCTTAATAAATCCTCTGATCCGGCCCTTGTGGGAGCAGATTTAAATTCAGTTTCGTCGACAAGAGGATTTCAATTTGGGACAGAAGCTTCATTTGAGCAGTTCTTTGCGAAGCTTGAGCTTTCTTATCAGTTTCTTTCATCGTCTCAGACAAAAAAACGAACAATCTCAGGGTTTGGTTACTCAGTTGGCATGAGTTGGTAGAGAGCTTTTGCCCAGCTAGAGCTAAACGACTCAACCCCTCTATAATTGAATGAGGGAGTGATTGTTGAAAAAGTTAATAATTCTTATTTTATTGGTCTCACTTGAAGTTCAGGCAAAACTGGATTTTGAAGATCATGCGTTTCCTGAATTTGTCACCTCTGCGCGAGCACTGGCTATGGGAAATGCTTTTATCTGTAAGGTCGATGATTCCATGTCAGCTTTTTATAACCCTGCTGGGCTTGGAACAGTCAGACGTCCTTCTTTCCATCTTTTCAATGCTAACTTAGAGGGAAGTAATGGTCTCTTTAAGACCGTTGGTGGTGGACCTGCTTATCAGTTTCCATCGAATTACTCAAAAACCTTTGATGTGAATACGCTCAGAGAATCTCTCGCTCAAAACCAAGGTGTTCTTCTTCACTCTCGTGGAAGTGCCTTTCCAAACTTCACAGTAAGAGGATTAACTCTTGGCTATATGTTCTCCCAGAGAAACCGAGCGATCATTAATGATGATGTAGCTAATGAATTCGAAGTTGCTGAAAGATTAGATCATGGTCCTGTCATGGCCTTAAACGGTTCATTCTTTGGTGGGATTTTAAAACTCGGAGCGAGTGCCACATATCTTCATCGGAAGGAGCTTTATAAAGTTGCTGGCCCATCTGATCAGTTAAATCTTGTTGATAGCGATTTTAAACAAGGTCGCAGTTTACAAGTAACAGCGGGAACAAGAATTACATTACCCTTTGATCTTCTCCCAACAATTTCAGCCGTTCTAAGAAATGCGACAAATAATAATTTTGAAGCTCCTGATTTAGGGGGCCTACCAGATCGAGTTAAACAGACCTTCGACATTGGTTTTTCCATCACTCCACAAATCAGTAAGGTGTCTCGTCTTCATACGGAGATCAATCTTAAAGATGTAGGTAATTCTTATGACACTGATACCAAGCGCAGGATTGCTGCCGGCGTAGAGTATGATCTTAAACGCAGACTTTTCCTGAGGGCCGGTTACGGAGACGGTTGGGGTTCAGCTGGTCTTGGAGTGAAAGCTCGAACTTTTTCACTAGATCTAACCACTTACGCTGTCGATCGATCCCTCGATGGTTTTAGAAAAGAGGAAGATCGTCGTTGGGTCCTATCCTTTTCTTCAGGACTTTAAGTTTTCGTCTTCTCAATATTTCAGATATTTGTTAGATAAATGACCTACTAGAGGGTTCGAATCCTTCCGTCTTAATTGATGAAACAAACGAAAAAGGTCACATCTCATGGCACTCACCAATCCCTATGCTTCATTTTTAGACAAACTTGAAAAGCCAGCTCGATACATCGGTGGTGAACATTTTATTTGTCGCAAGAATTGGCAAGAAGTGATTTCTAAAGTCGCTCTTTGCTTCCCTGATACTTACGAAATTGGCATGAGTCATCTTGGGATGAAAATCCTTTATGATGAAATCAACCAACATCCATCACTCTTAGCCGAGAGATGTTTTGCTCCTTGGGTTGATCTTGAAAAAGAACTCAGAGCAAGAAACATACCACTCGTTTCATTAGAAAACTTTAAAGCCTTAAAAGATTTTGATGTCGTTGGATTTTCTCTTCAATATGAAATGAGTTATTCAAACATTTTAAATATGCTCGATCTTGGTGGGATTCCTGTCTGGGCAAAAGACCGCTTGGAGAGTGATCCTTTTGTGATCGCTGGTGGCCCATGTGCTACTCATCCTGAGCCATTAGCTCCATTCCTTGATTTCGTTGTGATTGGAGATGGAGAAAAATTATTTTCAAGAATTGCCCATTTCATTGGAGAGGCAAGAGGTCAGAATATTTCAAGAGTCGAGATACTAAAAACTCTCGCAAGCTGGGATGGTATCTATGTGCCAGCGTTTTATGAGACCTCGATCGATCCCATGACTCAGATGGAAGTCGTGACGAAAGTTAAAGATGAGTTCGTTGGCTTTGCCCCAGAAAGAGTGAAAAGATTTTTTGTGGATAACCTTAAAGATTATCCGTTCCCAACAAAATCCCCCATTCCTCATATGACAGCGATCTTTGATCGTTTCTCGGTTGAACTTGCTCGTGGTTGTACGGAAGGGTGTCGCTTTTGCCAAGCTGGAATGATCTATCGACCAGTGAGAGAGAGAAATCCTGAAAACGTTGTTCAAATGATGATGGATGGACTTAAAAATGGTGGCTTCGACGAAGCTTCACTCACTTGTTTATCGACAGCAGATTATTCGGCGGTGACTCCGCTAGTAATTGAGCTCTTAGATAAACTTCAAAAAGAGAATGCCACTTTAGGAATTTCATCTCTTAGAGCTTATGGGCTAGATGAGCGTATCTTGGATAAGCTAGCAGAAGTGAAAAACACATCTTTAACTTTTGCGCCAGAAGCAGGATCGCAGAGGATGAGGGATGTGATTAATAAAAATATTTCGGAAGAGGATCTTCTTAAAACCGCGGAGAATGTTTTTTCACGTGGCTGGAGCAAGATGAAACTCTATTTCATGATTGGTCTTCCAACGGAGGAAGATGAGGACGTTGTAGCGATCATGGAAACAGCGGCAAAAGCGAGAAGAAAAGCTTCCGATTGTGGTGTGCGAAATCCAACCGTGACTGTTTCTGTTTCTTCGTTTGTTCCGAAACCACACACTCCGTTTCAGTGGTCGTCGATGATCACCTTAAGTGAAATTGAGAGAAAACAGAATCTTCTTAAAGATCATGCCGAAAAATACAAATTAAATTTTAGAAAACATTTTTCAAAAATTTCTGCTCTCGAGGGAATTGTCGCGAGAGGGGATAGAAGAATTGCACAGATTATCTATAGTGCTTGGTCCCAGGGAGCACGCTTTGACGGGTGGGATGAGACATTTAACTATAACTTATGGGTGAGTTGTGTTGAAGCATCAGGCTTAGATACTCAAATTTTTCTCGGCACAATACCGATGAACGGCAAGCTTGCTTGGGATCACATTGATGTTGGTTTAACAGAGAGATTCCTTGAGATTGAATGGAAAAAGGCAACTCACAATCGTCTCTCTCCACCTTGCGGTAAAGTAGCGGGGATGATTGTTCATCATTCGGATCTAGAGTCGCTAGAGAAAACATTTGATATCGATAAGAAGAAACTTGTTTGTTATCACTGCGGAGTCGCGTGTGATCTCAAAGGTATGGTTGAGGAAAGAAAAGATTTTCTTGTAAAAATGAATGCTGTTGAACATAAACCTTATGTTCAACCGGAAGTTCTTAAAAAAGATATCGTCGAACTAAGAGAAAAAAGAAATCAAGCTGTTGGTTACAAATATCGAATTGAGTTTTCAAAACTTGGACCTATTTCGTTTATTTCCCATCTTGATTTACAAAAAGTTATGGCAAGAGTTTTTAAACGTGCCCAACTCGAAACTCTTCATTCAGAGGGATACAATATTCGACCGCTTCTTTCTTTTGGCCCTGCCTTAAGTCTTGGGATTAGTTCTGTGTCCGAGTATTTTGACGTGCGTGTTCCAGTTGAATGGAGTGATTACGATGATGTTTTATCTCGTCTTCAAAAACATTCTGAGCCAGGGATCTTTTTTAAATCTGTTCAGGAGATCACGAGTAAAACGCCTTCCATTCAAGATGCTGCAAAAAGTTTTACTTATTTTGTGCCTTTTAAATCTCAGATCAATCCATCTGAAATTGTGGATGAGCTTAAAAAGAAAGATCAGATTCTCATCAAGTCATATTCTAAAAAAGATGAAAAGTTTTTTGAAAAAGACATCAAGCCAATTATTAAAGACCTCACCTCAGGGAAGCTTCAGTTCGATGAAAAGGTTCTCGATCTAATTAATGAGGTTTCTCCTTGTCGAGGAGAAGGAGTTTTCCTAGTTACAGAATTAAAACAAGGATCAGGGGTTCGACCATCTGAGATTATTGATCTCTTTAAGGACTTAGGTTTTGATGTCGAGCGTCCAATCAAAGTTGGGATAGAGTTAAATAGTTAATTTTAGTGTCAAATTGACATATTTTCATACTCGATTCAAACAACTCCTAACAGTACTAGCTGAAGCATTGATAAATCTTTCTTGATAAGTGATAACAAAGAATCACTTATCAAGGGGATCACAATGCTAACTAAAAAATCCTTATCACTTCTTTTTTTTCCTCTCACTTTTAGCGCTGTTTATGCAAAGCCTTTAAGAATTCCTCAGGCAGAAATTGATTTAAAATTCATCGAGCAAAAAGAAGCTCGTTATGTTTATAAAAGCACAAAGAAGTTAAAAAATATTAGTGTCCTTGAGAAAGCCCCAGCGAACTGGTTCAACCTCTCACCTGCCGATGGTGCTGAAGGAGTCAGAACAGAAGAGGCTTATAAAGCTATGGCTTCACTCTCTCAGGGACAGGAAGTTATCGTAGCTGTTCTTGACTCCGGAGTTGATGTTAACCATGAGGATCTTCAAGGCAAAATTTGGATCAATCGTGGTGAGATTCCCAATAATAACTTGGATGATGATAACAACGGATACGTAGATGATGTTTACGGTTGGAATTTCATTGGTGGACCTGATGGGATGGCACAAATGGTAGAAGATGCGTCTCTGGCAAACGGTTTACGTCTTATTAAAGGAAAACCGGAAGCCCAGGTAGAGGCAGATACGCTTGAACTTGTGAGAGAACTCGTTAGGATGACTCAGTTAAAAAATAAAGTTGAAGAACTCGGTGAAGAGCTCTCGACGGCTCAGCTTGTTTACCTCAATAAACTCAAAGCAGAGGTTGATGAAAACGTTACTGAGGCAAAGTCAGTCTTAGAGCTTTATCATCAACGTCAAAAATCATTCCTTGAGGCGAAAGAGATTCTTTCACAAGCGGGTCTCACTGATTTTAGTCTAGAGGGAGTTCGCTCTTTCAAGGCTGGCTCTCCAGACCTAGAAGCGGCAAGAACCCAGCTTTTAGCTCTTCTTTCTAAGGGCATTACAGAGCAAAGAATTTCTCGAATCCTTAATGCTTACGGGGAGAGATTAGCCTATCACTACAATGTGGACTTCAATCCTCGAAATATAGTGAAAGATAACTATCTAAATCCAAATGAAAGATATTATGGAAACAATGATGTTATTGGTGCGGATCCAAGTCATGGAACACACGTCTCAGGAATTATCGCAGCCGTAAGGAATAATAATCTTGGAATGGACGGAGTCGCTTTGAAGGTGAAAATTATGGCGATTAGAGCGATCCCGAATGGAGATGAGAGGGATAAAGATGTAGCGAACGGAATCCGCTATGCTGTTGATAACGGTGCTAAAATCATTAACATGAGTTTTGGTAAAGGTTATTCGCCTTATAAAAAAGTTGTCGATGAGGCTGTGAAGTATGCTGAAAGTAAAGGTGTGCTTCTTGTCCATGCTGCAGGAAATGATAATAAAAATAATGATTCACTTCCAAGTTTCCCTAACCGTTCTTCGAAAGCAGATAATATTGAGTTTAATAACTGGCTTGAAATTGGAGCTTCCTCTTATAAAAAAGGCTTAACTTTACCGGCTGATTTTTCTAACTTTGGAAAAAAGACCGTCGATTTTTTTGCACCAGGAGTGGACATCTATTCAACGACTCCAGATAACACTTACGACACTTATTCTGGGACATCGATGGCAACCCCTGTGGCAGCCGGAGTCGCGGCCGTGATTCTTTCCCAGTCTCCAGGTCTCGATGCTTACGGGGTTAAAAACCTCATGATCGATACCTCTAGGCGTTACCCTCAACAGATGGTTAATCAGCCAGGTACTGAAAACCCCGTTCTTTTTAGCTCTCTTTCGACCTATGGTTCAGTTGTCGACCTTTTTGAAGCACTTAAGACACTGTATTAACTAAAGTTTTCCCATTTCTGACCGATAAGGTCAGAAATGGGCTCATTAATCACTCTATCACTTCTTTTTCTGATCAGTTGTTCTTCTCCACCGAGAAGAAAAATAGCCTCATCAGGACAAATCAAAATTATCCAAGAATTGAGTTTTGAGCATTCATTTACATTCATCAAAAACTTAAATCAAAATCAACTTCTCTATTACTTTGAAGCAAGAGATGTCGCTAAAAAATTAATTGATCTAGAGTCAGATTCGAGTCTCGTCAACATCCCAGAAGCTTCTCGGTTTAAACTGAATCGAATTTCAAAAGGAAGATACGAGATCCTGGTCGAGCCAAGAAAACAAGGCTCGCGGCCCATGATCTATGTAGGTAAAAATAAAATTAAACTCAGACTCAAAGAGTCGCTCTCGATTCCTTCTCTCGAATTCACTCAAGCAAAAATTTTTTCTCGATCAGGTGATCAAATTATCGTGTCTTTTGATCTGAAAGATCGTCAAAATAAGTCACTGACAGAGGTGGAAGACTTCGAAGTGATTGTTGAGGGTGACGCAAGACTTCGCGAGGTAAAAAGAGGCGATCAAGGACAATTGAAAGCCGCACTAACTATCCCTGATTATAATCAAATAATTTATCTTTCATTGAGAGTAAATGGTGTCTATCTACCTAGAATTTTTAGGCACCAACATATCGCTAAAGATGACTGACTTCCCCTCTTAAACTAGATTTTTTGACTCTTGTTAGGTATGATGCCGTATCTAAATTCAGGAGTTCATTTATGGGATCTACATCGACGAGATCGGAGAGTAAAAATATGGCACCAAAATCTAACCCTAGCTACGATAAAAAATTAGCTATTATAAAAAAATACGGTCTCAGTAAAGCCGACCTTAGTTGGTTTCTAAAAAATGTTTATGTTTCTCGGAAAACAGACGACGCAGAAATTACCATGAAGAAGCAGAATAAAGCTTTCTTCCAAATTTCAGGCGCTGGCCACGAAGGGATTTTATCTGCGGCAGCTAAAGTTCTTAAACCCAAACATGATTATTTTATTCCTTATTACCGTGACCGCGCTCTCTGTTTAGGTCTCGGAGTCACTCCATACGAAATGCTTTGCCAGGCTAATGGAAATACCGGAGACACTGCCTCTCATGGCCGTCAAATGCCTGCTCACTGGGGTAATGTAAAATTAAATATTGTTTCTAAATCATCTTGTACAGGAACGCAGTTCCTTCAAGCAGTGGGGATCGCAGAAGCTGGACTTCACTTAAAAAAAATGAATCTCAAAGATACTCCCATTTTTCATGAGAGAGAAATCGTTTATGTCTCAAGTGGAGACGGTACAACATCTCAGGGAGAATTCTGGGAAGGTTTAACAACTGCTTGTGTTAATAAACTTCCAGTTCTTTTCATGGTTGAAGATAATGGTTATGCCATTTCAGTTCCAGTGAGTGTTCAAACACCTGGAGGATCAATCTCAAAAGCTCTCGAAAACTTTCCGGGTCTTAAAATTTTTATTTGTGATGGTAATTGCCCAGTGGATTCTTATGAAGCCATGATTGAGGCTGAGAAATATCTTCGTTCAGGTAAGGGGCCAGTACTTGTTCACGCAAACGTCACAAGGCCATACTCTCACTCTCTTTCAGATGATCATGCTTATTATCGAACAAAAGAAGATCTCGCTGATGAGGCTTATAAAGACGTTTTTAACTCTTATCCACGTTTTCTTACAGAGACAGGGCTATTTACTACTGATGAGGTGAAGACACATCTTGATGAAGCGACGAAAGAAGTAAGAGAGGCGATGACAAAAGCTCTCGAAACAGCGTGGCCAAAAGCAGAAACATACCAAGATCACCTTTATTCTCCTGATGTTGATCCAACATCTTCTAAGTTTGAAACAGCACCATCGTTTTCTGGCAAAGAAGATATTCCTCTCGCTACAGCGATTAATATGACTCTTAAGTCTGAGATTAAGAAAAATCCACTGATGATGGTTTTTGGTGAAGATGTCGCAGATTTCACAGAAGTAGAAAAATATGAAAATCCTGATCTTAAAGGTAAGGGTGGCGTTTTCAAGGTAACACATGGAGTGCAGAAAGTTGCTCAACCAGGGCAAGTTTTCAATTCGCCTCTCGCTGAAGCCAACATTATTGGCCGTGCGATCGGAATGGCGATGAGAGGATTAAAGCCAGTGGTCGAGATTCAATTCTTTGATTATATCTGGACTGCGTATATGCAGCTTAAAAATGAAATGGCCACGACTCGCTACCGCTCTGGAGGCGATTTCAAATGTCCAATGGTAGTGAGAGTTCCGATCGGAGGTTACCTTCGTGGAGGAGCGATGTATCACTCTCAATCTGGCGAATCTTTATTTATTCATAACCCAGGAATTCGAGTTGTCTATCCATCAAATGCTCTCGATGCGATGGGCTTACTAAGAACTGCGATTCGTTGTGATGATCCAGTGATGTTTTTAGAGCATAAGCATCTATATTACCAAGGTTATAACCGTAGTGCTGATCCAGGTGAAGAGTATATGATTCCATTTGGAAAAGCTAAAGTTGTGAGAGAAGGGAAGCATGCCACGATTGTTTGTTGGGGAGCTTTAGTTCAAAAATCAATTGAAGCAGCGAAAGAGCTAGAGAAAGAAGGTTATTCAATTGAAGTAATCGATCCAAGAACTCTCGCCCCGTTTGATTTTGAAGCAGTGAAAAAATCCTTAGCAAAAACAAATCGACTTCTCATTTGTCATGAGGAGCATAAAACTTCTGGTTTCGCCGGAGAAATCGCGGCCCTCGTTAATGAAGAATGTTTTGAGCTTTTAGATGCGCCTATTCTCAGAGTGGCATCTAAGGATACGCACGTTGCCTACTGTCCTGATCTTGAAGAGGTCATTTTGCCTCAAACATCAGATGTTCTCCAAGCCTTAAGAAAATTACTTGCCTACTAAAAAAAGGCTCCCTTTTGGGAGCCTTTTTTATTTTAAAATTTGATTCCCTTGAGAAGCTTTTTACCTTTAGATTTAAGATCATCTAGAGAGTTTTGTGCACCTCCCTTTTTAATCTTTTCAATCTCCTCTTTAATTTTATCTTCATTCTTTTTATAAAGGTCTTGAAGACTCTGGAGTGTTTTTCCATTCATTTGAAAACCATTTGTAAGCTGATCTAAATCAGCCTTAGGTTTGTTAATTTTGGCATCAATCATACTTTGAATTTTTGCCTGAGCCTCGGCGACTTTTGTACCGACTTCGCGGCTAATCCCCTGTGATAAATCATCTCCGAGGTTAGATTTAAGATCAAACTGAAGACTCGTGATCGGGCCTTCGGCTAAGCCATTCACCTGAATCTTAGGGATTCCTTGAAGAATATTCTGAAGCATCTCTTTAGCGAGAGATGATGAGCTCTCGAGTTTGTAATTTAAACGCGAGAGTGAGCTTGTCCATTGAGCTTTGAGGATTTGGTCTTGAAATTTTAACTTCAACTCAGAGGATCCGGTTGCTTTTTCGAGACCAAAAGTTAACTTATCTGACTGAACAAACATTTTATTTTTAACTGGAAAGGAAGCGATTGCGACTTGAGCACTAGCGAGAGGAGAATTTGTTGAGTGATCAAGGATGAGATGAAGTTTCACTCCAAAGAGCTCCGCTGAATTAAAATCTCCCTTGAGAATAAGCTCAAGCGGTTTTGAAATGAGTTTCGGTTCAGTTGTCACATTCAAGAGCTCTCCACTCACTTGTCCAGAGTAAGTACTCTCTGTTCCTTTTGAGCTGATCGCCGCTCTTTTTAGCCAAAAAAGCGGATAACTCTTTGTAGTCGGAAAGTGATAGGTTTTTCCTTCTGCTCTTTTTGGAGGAAGAATCGGTTCTTCATCTTTCTTCTCAGGAATATATTGTTTGGCCAGAGCATGGTACTTTCTTGCCTTTGCAATGGTCTCGGCAAATTCTCCAGCGAATAAATGCATCGCCATCTCTTTAAAATCAATTTTAGGGACAGCGAAACGTCCTTTAAGAGCTGCGATGTCTTCGTCGATAAGCTTCTTAACTTCCTGAGGATAACTTGAGACAACTTTAACTTCAGATTCAAGTTTTTTAGCTGAGTCTTTAATTTCATCGAGCTGTTTTTTGGTTTTACTTAAACCTTCAGTGATTTTTTTGAGGCTCTCCATTTGCTTAATGAAGTTTTTTTCTTTAGAGATCTCTTGGATTTGTGCTTCAAGAGATTTTAGTTGAGAGGTATCAGAGAGAGATTTAATCTTCTGATCCCAAAAAGTTTTCTTTGTCTGAACATCCTGGATCATTTCATTCACACGAGCTTCACTCTTAAGAGTCTCTCGGATTTCTTGGATCTTATCCTTATAGTCTCCTCCGTCTAGGAGAGTCACAGCATCGCCGAGGACATTCCCAGAGTACTTTCCTTTGACCTGGGAGAGGACTTGATCTTGAATTTCTGTGAGCTTACTTGGTTTAGCGGGTTCAGGAGGTAAAACTTTACCAGGATTTTTTCTTGGTTTACCGATTTGGATATTATCAATGCTTGCATCATCAACAACAAATTTAAATCGCAAGAGAGCGTCCCAGAGATATTTAAAATGAACTTTTTCAATTTCAATAAGGTTTAGAGTTGGTTGCTCTTTATCTGTGACTTCAAGTTTTTCAAGTTTAAAAGATCCTTGAAGAAAACTTGTGTGAACGCTGCCAACGTTAACCTCAGCTCCATTACCTTGAGTGGCAACATATTCGATTCCTGATTTTAGGTGTTGATCAAAGTAGTAACTAAAATAAACAAACGTGATCGTACAAAGAATTCCCACTGGTATGATCGCTTCAAAACGAATGGGACCTTTTTTCTTTTGTGGTGCTTGATTCATTTGAAACTCCTATTTCCAATTATACTGATCATATTTGTAATACCACTGATAAAACTTGGTTGCTTCAACAGCTTTCCAGAGCTTTGTTTCCTTGAAACGCGCCAGTATGACTTCTCTGTATTTCATGATCATTTTGTAGGAGAGGATGAAAATCAGTGGAGAAAGAAGAAAAGTTAAAATTCCTGAACCCATGACGATCGAGTTATTGAACCGCGTATAGGGAATTATTGGCATGTTATAAAGAGTTGTGAAAAGTGGTGCCAGATCTTTATTCTCAAGAACCATCGTCCCAATCGAGTGGAAAGCCGGATCTAGGAGATAAGCAATAAATTTGAAAAAGAAAGCCGTCACAAAGGCTGCTCCAATTTGAATCCGGAAAAAGAAAAGCAATAGGAACACAACCAGGCTTTGGAGTGAAAGAACAGGTGTCATACCAAGGATAAATCCACAGGTGACTCCAAGACTTAAGGAAATTTGGCCAGTATCAGAGTTAAGTAATTTCAAAAAAGCAAAAATTTGCTTCAAAATAAGACTCATAAAAAACCCTCCAAGTGTTAAATTATCTTAAATATTGAGAGCTTATTTGACCATGTTATTTTTACAGGTTTTAGTCTTAACTCCGCTAGATTGATTATATTAACTCCTCAGTTAACGAGGGAGTTTTTGTGAAAGTTTTAAGCCTCATTTTAGTCGTGTTTTTTGCTCAGGTGTGCTTGGCAGAAGATGATGATCTTGGTTTAAAATTCAAATCCATGTGTGAGGGCAAGTATGTTCAATCACTCATGGGAAAAACAGGTTCTTGTCATGTGGTGATTTCACCCAAACCAGTCAGACCTTTTAACATGAGTTGTAAAACTTCCTTCACAGGAGTTCCATGTGAAGCAAAAATTGATGTTGCTACAACTGGATACAGTGGTAAACTTTCCTTTTCTTGTACGGCGCAAGACGGATCAAAGGTGATGGAAAATGAGCAGATCTCGGAAATGTTCAGCTATGATGTGACGGCTTATATCACTACACCTTCTAAAAAAATTCATCTGATCCGCGATCCTAAAGAGTATCTTGAAGCTTCATCAGGATTTTTAGATGTTAGTATGACAAGATACGAGACTGTGAATCAATTAAGTGTTGAAACAGATTTGTTCCTGTCTTTCCTCGGAATGTCATTAAAGTTAAAAGACGTGACTTGCGAATAGTTTACTTTTGAATCTGAGCTTTCATTAGTCTTTCAAGTTCAAACTTACTGTCAGTTTTAAACCAATCATTCCCAGCTCCTCTTCCGAGAGCTTTCAAAAGATCTGATTGAATTTTTCCTTCTTTCATATACTGCTCATCCACGTGAACTCGAATGACTTCTCCCGTGATAAGAGACCCAGCTCCTGGATGTTTACCATAACAAAGCATATCTCTGAAAACGCACTCAAAATGGATGGGAGATTCTTTCATCCTTTTAGCTTTTACGACATCTGAATCAAGAGGAGTTAAACCTGAAAACTTAAATTCATCTTCACCGTAGGGTAACTCTGTTGAGGCTTGATTCACTTGGAGGTAATTATTTTCCGTACAGAAATTCACCACGAATTCTTTCTCACGCAAAATGTTTTTAACTGTGTCTTTAAAATCTCCCGTGGCCGTTCTAATCATCGGTGAAAAGGCAATGATCATGGGAGAGGCAGAGACAGCGGTGAAAAAAGAGAAGGGAGCTAAGTTATTTGACCCATCAACGTTGAGTGTAGAAATAACGGCAATCGGTCTTGGGATAATCGATCCAATAAGAAATTTATAATTATCAGCAAAGGCACCATCAGTTTTAAAGGTTTTCATTTTTCCATCCAACTTTTCCAATAGTCTTTATTCTCTAAAATTTTAAACTCTGTCGTCATTTCAAGAGGCTTTCTTGTGTCAATCATGACAGCAAATTCATCCGTAAACTCATTATCGTTGGCTTTCTTAAAAGCCTTAGGGTGAGGTCCATGGTGAACTCCCTGAGGGTGATAGGTAATCGCACCAGCATCAATATTATCTCGAGAGAAAAAGTTTCCTTGGTGATAAAAAAGTACTTCATCGTAATCAATATTAGAGTGGAAAAAAGGAACTTTTAAGACACCCTCAGACGTATGTTCTAGCGGCCTTGCGACGAAGGAACAGACGACAAAGTTTTGAGCAACGAAGGTCGTGTGCCCAGATGGTGGGATATGATACTTGTGAGAGTTGATAGGGCAGTAATCATAGATAGAGACTTTCCATGGGTAAAGAGAGCCTTTCCAACCTGAGGCAGAGAGAGGATTGAAAGGATAAGTTATTTTAGAAAGTTTACCTCGATGTTTGACCGTTACTCTATATTCACTTAGGTTTTGCTCACTTCCAAGCTCTGCCGTCGGAATAAACTTAGCCGTTTGATCATAAAGAGCATTAGGACCGAGAAGACCTCTAGTTGGTTCTTCAAACTCAGACTGAGATTCAATTTTTAAGATCTTCGTAGCGGTCTTTAGGTATGTTTTGTAGGTTGTGCCTCGTGGGATCAAAACATAATCACCTTTTTGGTAGGGGATATGTCCATACACAGTTTCAAACCGACCTTCACCTTCATGAATGAAATACATTTCGTCAGCGTCAGCATTTCGAAAAAAACTCTTAAAGTTTTCTTTGATTGTCCCAAGATAAATTTCAAGATCGTTATTATAAAGAATTTTGATAAACTTATGATCAAAAGTTGAGTGATCAAAAAGGGGCGGAAGATTGTGGGGCTTAAGATCTCCCTCGATATCAATCCATCCCGTTGGTTTCATCTGATGATAGAGATGTGAGACCCTGCCAAAGAAACCTTTTCGTCCGTGTTCTTCCTCAAAGTGTCCTTCTGGGATTTTGACGTGTGCTTGTTTGGTATAAACGCCAGAGGCGTGAAAATTTTCTGCCATAAATTAACCCTATGGTTGCGTAGGTGTTCCTACGATATTTTTTAAAGTACCAATTTTATCAATCGTTAGTTCTAAAAGATCTCCAGCCTTAATCCATTGATCGAGTTCAAGCCCACAGCCTGTGCCGACTGTACCTGAGCCAAGGACGTCTCCGGCCCTCATCCACTCTTCCATCGTTAGGTGCTCAATCATTTGCGCCCAAGTGTAGTGTGCCTCTCCGCTGTACCCACGAGACCATTCTTGGCCATTCACATGAGCCGTCATTAGAAGATTGGGCTCTTGATAATTAAATTCATCAAACGTTGTGATCACAGGACCCAAAATCGAACACCAATCTTTTCCTTTAGCGGGGCCGAGTCTAATCGACATTTCTTTTTTCTGAATATCTCGAGCGGAAATATCATTTAAAACAGTGAAGCCGAAGATGAAAGACTTGGCATCTTTAGCTTTGATATTTTTTCCGTCTCTTGAAATGATTGTTGCAAGCTCAAGCTCATAGTCTAAGACTTTTGAATAGTGAGGCCATGGGATGATTTCGTCAGGCCCGATGAAACCGAGGTTACCACCTTTGTAGTAAGCTGGGATTTCATACCAAGCTTGTGGCACTGGTTCGTTTCTTTTTTCAAACCCTTTTTTTACATGTTTTTCATGGGCATAAAAATCACGGTACATACCGATTTCATCAAGAGGACAAGAGAGAGTCGTCTCTGAATTCAAAGGAAAAATAACGTCAGCTCCATCAGCCGTTTTTAAGTGTCCTTCTTTCAAGAAGGCATGATAAAGAGCGAGGATTTCCTGAAGTTTTTCGATGGAATGGTTTTGATGCGTTTTTAAAAATCGAGAAAGAGATGAAGGGTAAAAAATTTCAGCTCGTTCACGAGGATTGTAGTAACCAAGTTTCTCAAAGTGCAGTGTCGCCACAAGATGAACATCAAGAACAAGATTCTTCTCAAGGAGAACACCCAGTCGTTTGATCGTTCCAATAGGAGAAACACGCTTATAGGTAATAACTTTCATGGCCTAGACTCCAAACTTTTCTTGATAGAAAGGATAGACGATATCAAAAGCTTGGTAGAAGTGATTCATCTCATCCTTCGTTCCAATTGAGATACGAACATGATCAGGCATGAGATTCGCCTTGAGGGGACGAATGATGACTCCCTGATCTAGGAGACCATTATAGAGGTACATACTTTTTTCTTCTGATCCTGTTTTGATGGTCACAAAATTTGTAACGGAAGGAATCGGAGAAAATCCTTTATCTTTTAAGTAAGAGAACAAACGGTCATATTCATTCCGGTTGTTTTCAAGAGTGCGTTGCAAATGAGGATAATCTTTTAGAGCGCCGACGGCACCTTTTTGCGCAATTAATCCAGGTTCAAAGGGAAGCTTCACTTTATGAAGGTTACCTATGAGATACTCGTGGCCAAAACCATAACCACAACGGACGCCAGAAATTCCATAAGCTTTCGAGAATGTTCGAAGAGTGAGAACGTTGTCATAGCGATAGTTCATAGAATCAGGGTAGTCCCATTGATTTTGAGCGAATTCGAAATACGCTTCATCGAGGATCACGATCGTGTGCTCAGGAACATGCTTCATGAGGAAATCAAATTCATCTTTTGTGATATAGGTTCCCGTAGGATTATCTGGATTCGCGATGTAGACAATTTTAGTATTCGGCGTAATTTTTTTTGCCATGGCTTCAACGTCATATTTGTAATCAGCACGTCGAGGAACTTGAATAAGCTTGGCCCCAACTGATTTAGCCAAAATGAGAAAACCAATGAAGGTGTTTTCTGAGGTCACTACTTCTTCATTCGGCTGAAGAAAAGCTCGAACAATGTAGCCCATGATTCCTTCTGAACCATTACCAAGGATAATATTCTGGGGCTTTAACCGATAAAGTTCGCAAAGAGCATTTTTAATTTCATGAGCGGCCATGTCAGGGTAGCGGTGAACATCCCAAAGAGCATTGGTCATTTCCTTGATGGCAAAGGGAGATGGCCCAAGAGGATTTTCATTGCTTGCGAGTTTAGAAATTTTTGTTAAACCTTTCTCTCGAGCAAGTTCATCGATCGGCTTACCGGCTTGGTAAACTTCTAGTTTCTCAATGTAATCAGGGACAAGCTTTTTTGTCATAATAAATCCTCAAATAAGAATGGACTAAGGATATAATTTTGAGAGGAAGAATACTAGATTTTTTCAGGTTAGGCGAGTTGCGTTAGAGGTTCCTGACAGTCCCTGTTATAACACCGCAAACAGTAAGTCGATCAGCATCATTAATATCAATTTCTTTATAGTGAATATTTTCAGCACAAAGCTTAATTCCCTTTGAAGTTTTAAAGAATCGTTTAACTGTTAAATCTCCATCAATCTGGGCAAGGATAATAGAGCCATTTTTTGGTTTTACAGACTTGTTGATGATCAAGATATCCTGATCATAGATAAGGGGAGACATAGAGTCCCCATTAGCCCTGATAAAAAAAGTCTCGAGAGGTTTTTTAATCATAAGATCATCGAGTGAGAGTTCTTCATCTGGAATAAAATCTCCAGGTAAGGGCTTTCCACATGAGGCTGAGGTGCCATAAAAAATGATCTTTTTCCCTTTTTTCTCTTCGGGTAACTTTTTCGTTGGAGAGCGTTCGATTTGCTGAGCTCTGAAAAGGAGTTCAGCAGGTGTCGTTTCTAAAGGACGAGAAATTTTTTGAAGTGTAAGAATCGTCGGAATTTTTTTTCCTCGCTCAAGCATTGAGATATATGTTCGATCCAGATCACTTTCTAGGGCTAGTTCTTCTTGACTCAAGCCCACACGTAGCCTGAACTCTTTTAATGCCCTAGCAAAATAGTCTGCCACATCATTTACTTTCATTCTTCCATGATGTTTTTTGGATGCCTATAGGTCTACGGACTAAAGTCTACAAAATTATGTTGTAAAAAAATTAGCGCTATGTAGACTTTAGTCATAGAGGTAAAAAATGAAGTATATTCTTCTTGTGATTCTCATCGCATGCGCACATGAATCGAAGGTTAAGTTCAAGTCGATTCATATTGGAGAAGTCCCTAAAGAGAGTGTGAAAGTCAAACCGATTGTTTTAAAAGATTGTTATTTTAATCATTTTCTTTTCTTTAAAGATAAAGATTGGAACCATTTTAATTCACTGCTCGCCTCTCATCAGGTCAGCTCTATTTATAATGTAGAAATAAAACAGACATTTTATCAAACCTATTCTCGATTTGATCGAACCTGCCTGGAAATCAAGGGGAAGGTGCATAAATGAAGCCATTATTTTTAATGCTTATTGTTTGTTTTGTTAGTTGCACTCACTATCAAAAAATTTTATCTGGAAAAATGATTTCAACAAAGATTCATCATTTAAAAAGTGATGAGAAAATGGTGACGGTCAAAGAAGTTCAAGAGTCAAAATGTGGTGGTGAAACCTATGAAGTTTTTGAAAATCTAGTCAAAGAAGTAGAGCAGCGAGAAAGTTCGATGTATTTGAGTGATTTCAGCTTTTATTTAAACGCTGGACCTTGGGAGAATTGTTACATCCTTAAAGGGAATGCTGGAATTGTAAAAAAGATGGAACTAGTGGAGAAAAATAATGAAGTTACTAATTAGTTTGTTTTTCCTTGCGGCTAATGTCTTTGCTGCCGACTTTTATATTCTCAAGAAAAATGATGGATGTTTTGTAAAATCATATGTGAATAAAAACTTTTATGATGTGGACTACAAAAAGTACTTCGGTATTAGGCTTTACGCTGAAGAACATAAAAGAAACACAAAATATATGGTTTTTAGAATTGATGATCAGGTTTTTGTGACTAAAAAGTCATGCATGGAGCCAGTTCTTGTCGATGATGAGACGGATGATTTAATTGATTCAGTTCGTGAAGAGGATCACACGGCAACAAATAGGATCACACCGAAGTCTTTGGATGGTTTAAGGTATATTGATAATAAGTATTATATAGAGTTATCCCTAGGAAAGTTCCAATTATTAGATAAGTCACAGCTTTTTCCTGATTACTCAATTGTTACAAGTACTGATAATGGACAACCAGTTACTTTCGATAAAAATGCAGAGTCAGTTAGCTATAAAACTAAGCTAGGTATTCTTGCTGGTATCGGTTTTCGTTTAACTGAGACAAGATTTTGGTTCTTAAGATTTGGATCATTTTCAGGAGCTCGAGTTGATAAGGTTCCAGCTAAAGTTGGAGGTGTCCCTGTAAATAGTGCAGTTGACTTTAACTGGAAAGATAGTATCCATCAGATTATTTTAGGGCATAAATTTCTCTTTGCTCCATATTCTCAAGTCAAACCCTTTGTTTCTTTCGGTGTTGGTATCATTTCAGTCCAAACAAAAGCAGATATCACAGTAGGAGATAAGCAATTAAAGGCATCTGGTACCGGTTATGCAGGTGAGCTAGAAAGTGGGTTAGAAATTTCACTTAATAAGAACTTTGCGCTTAGTCTCTCTGCCAAATATCAAATGACATCAAAACCAAAATTTAGGCTTAAAGACAGTAAAGACGAGGAAACAAAAACGGGATTTATTTCTAGATCAAGTTTTTCAAATTTAAGTCTTCTTTCTGGTATTAAATACTACTTTTAAGGATATCATGAAATTTTTTCTTCTATTTTTGATCTCTTGCAGTCAAGCTAAGCTTTTTAAATCTATCCGTTCAATCCATTTTGATCCATCTCTCAAAGAAAAACCCTCGGTTGGAAATTTAAGTGAAAAAAAGTGTCGTTATAATTATGACGACTCCTCTGTCGGGCAAGAGCTTTCATTTGAAGAAAACTATGAGGCTCTCAAATCTTCTAAAGGTGGCTTAAGTTATTTAGTAGATCTGACTCAGAAATACGAAAAAATTGATGTTGGAGGAAATATTATTATCAAAAAAGAAGCTTCTCGAGAGTGCTTAATCGTTTCTGGTGAGGGCCACAAATGAAATTAATACTTTCTTTGTTTTTACTAGTTGGGTGTGGGACAAAAAGACAAATTTTTCAAGGAGTGGGCATTTCGATGACGAGAACTCATATCCCTGAAGGAGTTGAAATTAAAAGATATAAAAAAATTAAAACGGTATTTTGTAATAAATTATTTGATGTTAAATCTCGATATGTCATTGATTATCTTCTGGGAAACTTTCAGCGAAAAACAGGGGCAGATTTTTTAACTGATTTTACTGTTTTTCAAGTTGATAAAAGTTTAATTGAGACTTGTTATATACTAGAAGGAATCCCACTTAAGCTCGTTGAAGCTGACTCTTTAAACCAACAAAACGGTCTGAAACCAACTTCATCTAACTGAGAATGACAGGCACCTGTTTTCTCATCCGTATCTGAAAAAGGGATATCTCGACTGACCTTACATTCATTTCCTTGAATGAGAGTATCAAGGCGGCATTGATAATCGGGGTGTTCCAGCCAAGTTTTACTTACTTTTGTTAAATCTGGTGTAAAAATTTGTGGGAAAACGGGAAGGTTTTTTTTGTGAGCAAGAGCATGGATAAAAGCGACCGATGCTTCTTCAATTTTTCTTTTTACATTCATCTCTGTCGACCAATATTTTTTTAAACACTTAGATGTGGCAAAATAATCAGCCTGTCCCTCAGCACTAGACCAGTGTCCCTTATATTTCTTAGGAAAACCTCCTAAGTGGTGGCCAAGTTCATGACAAAGAACAAGAGCAAATGAATCTCGAGTCATGTAAGGAGCTCGAGCAAAGCCTCCTGAAATTGTGATAATAAAAATATCTTCATCTCTCATGGAATACGCATTGATCGTCTCACTGTCCCATGTGCCATAAATTTCGAGCTTGCCTTTGGCCGACTGTTTTACCTCTCCAGCAAAAAAAGTTTGGAATTTTTTGATTTCTTCTCTGAATTCTGGCTCTGACATGACCTGTGACCATGAGATATCAGAGTTTTGGAGGAGAAAGAAAAAGAAGAGGAGCTTGGCCATCATGCGCATGGTGTAAGGATAGGCAATTTTTCTTCCAAGATCAACAGTCCTTAGTTAAAGTATTTTAACTAAAAAGTGAGGTAGAGATGAAACTTCTAGAAGGTAAAAAAGCCTTGATCCTTGGGCTTGCTAACGATCGCTCCATTGCCTGGGGAATTACAAAAGCATTTAAAGAACAAGGGGCTTCCATCGCTCTTTCTTATATGAATGAAGCTATCCATAAAAGAGTGGAGCCACTTTCTCAAGAGATAGGAGCTGATTTTATTTTTGAAATGGATGTCACTAACGATGCCCATTATCCTAATTTAAGAAAAACAATTGAAGAGAAGTGGGGGAAATTTGATATCCTCGTTCACTCGCTTGCGTTCGCAGACAAAGATGATCTTTCAAAAAGTTTCATGCATACAAGCCGCAAGGGTTACCTGATGGCCTGTGATATTTCTGCTTTTTCCCTCGTTGGATTAACAGACTCATTACATGATTTAATGAACGATAATGGTTCTATTATCAGTATGACTTATTATGGATCTCAAAAAGTTGTGAAAAATTATAATGTCATGGGAGTTGCCAAGGCAGCTCTAGAGGCTTCGACTCGCTACTTGGCATATGACTTAGGCCCTCGCGGGATTAAGGTTAACTGTATTTCTGCTGGCCCGATTAAAACGTTGGCAGCTTCTGGGATCTCTGGATTTAGAACACTTCTCTCTCAAGTAGAAGAGATCGCTCCTATGAAGAAAAATGTTACTCCTGAAGACTGCGGTGGTGCTGCTGTTTATCTTGCTTCTTCTCTCTCAGGTGGAGTCACAGGACAAGTTTTATACGTTGATTCGGGATTAAATATTTTAGGCGGATTTTAATTTGTTCACTGAAGAGCACTTAAATCTCATGGATGAAGCTATTAAACTTTTTAACGAGCAAAAGTACTGGGAATGCCATGAAGTACTTGAAGATCTTTGGATGGAAGATCGAGTAGATCCTGTTCGTAATGTGTACTGGGCCATCATCCAGGTTGCAGCGAGCTGTATTCATTACAGGGATCAAAAACTCGTTGGTGCTCAAGGAATGATCGTAAAGGCTAAGGAAAAATTCAAGCGATGCCGCGAGCTTCATGTGGTAACTCCGCTCTTGGAGAAGAAACTCAAATGGAGAGAGCTGGAGGAGATCGTGGATGAAATCCCTTATCCCTCTAAACTTGAAGATTATAAAAAACTTTATGAATTTAGATTTTAAATTAGATGATCCAAAATCCTATAAAGTGATTGTCCTCAGGGTCCCAGAGGACCTTGAAGGTCGACTGTTAAGTTTTTCATTTTTTCATCATCTAAGAGAAAAATTCTCAGAGGCGCAGATTCATTTCATCACACCAAAGTGGAGAATAGAAGTGCTCAATCTACTTCCTTTTCAGGCTTTTTATCATGAAGTTGAACAGACCGAGATGAAAGATATTTTTGATGTTCATCGTTTCGCAGCGACAGCAAAAATTGGAGCTGTCGATCTTTATCTCAACCTGACAGAATCTTTTCTTGATACTTTTCTAGGTTTCTCCTTAAAGGCAAAGGTCCGTCTGGGATTTGAGGAAAACTGGAAAAAATATCTTCTCACGCATAAAATGCCTCGGTTAAGAGGTCAGCATGTCGCAGAGGAGCAGCTTGAGTTATTAAAGCTCCTTCCCGTTGGTGAGGTCGATTTAAAACTTAAATGTCTCTCTCGTGATCTTGATTGCGTGGTTCCGAATAAGGATGAAAGACCCTACCTTGCGATTGATCTTTCACCTCTTTATGAGAGTGAAATTGATGATGCCTGGGTTGAGTTTGTGAACCTGATGAGTAAGCAAAGGATTATTTTCTTTGCAAGCTCAGAGCCCGAGAAGGCGAATCTTTATTATGAATCATTTAGAAAAAAATTGAGTCCCAATAATGTCTATGATTTTTTCATTTACTCTGACTGGATTGTTCTTGGTAAACTTCTTGCCCATGCGCAGGGAGTGATCACATACCAAGGAGCGATTGCCGCTTTGAGTACCTATGTCGGGTCACGGACAATCATTCTTTATGAAAGAGAAAATGCTCAGGAACGAGCTCCCTTCTATTTTTTATCTGATTTTCTAATTCTTGATTTGAAAGACCCAACTCTTCGGGCGAATGTCATGAAAGACTCTGGAAGTCTTATTCCACGTTCAAAGTTTAACATGGACGAGGTCTTCCAGAGAGCTTATTCATTTTTTAGATTATCATTTTAAACTTTCTAAAATATCTTCAAGAGATTTTAACTTCTCTTGGAAGCTTCGTGCTTTTTCTCTCACTTCTTCTCTCACACTCTCTGGAGCGTTGTTCATGAAGTTCTGATTATTTAATTTCGCCTCAACCTTACTGAGCTCAGCTTTCGTCTTATCCATATCTTTCTGAACACGTTGAATCTGCTCATTAAGATCAATCAAGCCCTCAAGAGGAATAAAGATTTCTGTATGAGTCGTGGCAAGAGAAGCAGAACGTTTTGGACGTTCGATATTTTTAGAGCGAATCGTTCCTGATTTCACCTGCGCCAAGTCTTTGAGGAAATGTCGAGAGTCGTAAATGAACTGGGCCATTTTCTTATCATCAGTGAAAAGTTTGACGTCAATTTCATCTTTCGGCTTCATGTTCACAGAGGAGCGAATATTTCTAATTCCTGTTGTGACTTCTATGAAACGATTCATCAGATCGACAACTTCCGCGTTCTCAAGTGTAGGGTCGTATTCAACGTAATCTTGGTTAATAACAAATGAGTTGTTATTTTCGAGATATGACCAAACCTCTTCCGTGATAAACGGAGCAATCGGATGAAGAAGAATCGTGATTTTTCTGAAGCAGTACTTAAGCATGGTAGCACGCTTAATTTTTTCTTTTTCGTTATCACCGTAAAGGATATTCTTAGAGAGCTCAATATACCATGAGCAGAACTTGTCATAGACGAATTGATAAATTTCCGAGCAGGCATCATCAAACCGGTAGACATCGAGGGCTTCATTCATCTTTTTGGCGACTAGATTGAGTTCTGCTAGAATCCATTTGTCATGAAGGTGCCAATCGGCTTTCGGAGGAAGTTCATCTTTTGCAAGGCTCAGAGATGGTGAAATGAATCTAAAGGCATTCCAAAATTTGTTAACAAAATTTCGGTATCCCTCAATCCTTTCTGGATCAAGATTTAAGTCTCTGTTGTAGCCTGAGCCTGCTGCGAGAGTAAATCTCATGGCATCAGTACCGTACTGTGAAATCATCTCTAGGGGATCAATCCCGTTACCTAGAGATTTACTCATCTTGCGTCCCTGCTTGTCCCTCACAATCGCATGAATATAGGTGTGAGCAAACGGAGCTTTTCCTGTGACTTTCTGACCCATCATCATCATCCGTGCAACCCAGAAGAAAATGATATCGAATCCAGTAATAAGAGTCGCATTCGGATAGAAGTCATCAAATCTTTTTTCTTTCATGGCCTCTGGGTTTGGCCAACCAAGAGTTGAAAGCGGCCATAAACCAGAAGAGAACCACGTATCTAATACATCCGGGTCTTGGTGAACATTCTTCGAATGACATTTTTGACATTGATGTTCTTCCGCTTCACTGGCCCACTGATGACCGCAGTCTTGGCAATAGAACACAGGAATCTGATGTCCCCACCAGAGTTGTCGAGAGATACACCAATCTTTAGGGTTTCTTAACCAAGAAAAGTAAGTATTCTCCCAGCCTTTCGGATAGAAAGTCATCTCACCAGATTCGACGGCTTCGACCGATTCTTTCGCCATTTGGTTGATGTTCAAAAACCATTGTTTTGAAACCATCGGTTCAACAATTTCATCAGATCGCTCTCCATGTCCCACCGGGTGAACATGATCCTTTTTTTCAACGAGTCTTTCAGCGTTGATTAAAAGCTCTTCAATTTTTAAACGAGCCTCTTTGGGTTTTAATCCTGAAATCAAGGACGCTTTTTCATTGAAAGATCCATCCTTGTTTAGAATATTAATAATCGGAAGCTGATGGCGCTTTCCAATTTCAAAGTCATTGAAGTCATGTCCCGGAGTGACTTTAAGACAACCAGTTCCTTTCTCTCTATCAACATGCTCGTCTCCGATGATCGGTACTTCGTGACCCGAGAGAGGAACAATACATGTTTTACCTATTAAATGTTTAAAACGTTCATCTTCTGGATGAACGGCAACTGCCGTGTCGGCAAAAATAGTTTCTGGTCTTGTAGTTGCAATAACGAGATCTAAATCTTCGCCTTTGACTTTGTACTTTAAAAAATAAAAGTGACCCTTGATTTCTTTATGTTCGACTTCAGCATCGGAGATAGCCGACTGAAGGACAGGATCCCAGTTAACGATATAGTCGGACTGATAAATGAGGCCTTCATTATAGAGCATAACGAAGAATTTTTTCACAGCTTGGTTTGGAACCTCGTCGAGTGTAAAGCAAGAGTAGTCCCAGTCACATGAGACACCCATCTTTTTTTGCTGATTTACAATCTCAGTTCCGTATTCTTCTTTCCAAGCCCACACTTTCTTAAGAAACTCATCTCGGCCAAGATCATGTCTTGTTTTCTTTTCTTGTTTCCATAAAAGTTTTTCAACAACAGCCTGGGTAGAAATACCAGCGTGATCTGTTCCAGGTATCCAGAGGGTTTCAAAACCTTTCATCCTTTTGTATCGGATGAGAGTATCCTGAGTCGTAGCATCCAAGGCGTGGCCCATGTGGAGCTTACCTGTGACGTTTGGAGGAGGCATCAGGAGAGAGAACGTTTTATTCTTTTTACCTTTTTTCGGTTTAAAGCATTTTTTCGAAAGCCACTCTTGGTACCACTTAGCTTCAGTAGCTCCTGGGTCAAAAGTTTTTGGAAGCTCGTTTTGAATATCCATAATTATCCCTTCAGTCCTTCAATCATTTTAGTCAGATCATGAAAATCATAAGTCATTTGAGTTTTTTCTTTGAGGTTTTTAACAATAAATTTTTTATTACTAACTTCATCCTCTCCTAAGTAGACAAAATATCGGATGTCTTTTTTGTCAGCATAACCAAAAACTTTTTTAGGCTTAGAAGCTCCAGGGTAGAGCTCTACTTTAAGTTTTTTCTCGCGCAAGAAAGATGAGAGCTCAAAGGCAAAAGTCTCAGCTTCATCAAGTCCGTAGGAAATAAGAAAGTCGAGTTGCGCTTTTTCCACCTGAGGAAGAAGCTCGTGAGATTTTAAG
>Ga0255183_1000049_pt1 | contig 56020 bp, 49 predicted proteins | sample Atl_UVDOM_RepB_8_FD_183638 | JGI IMG/M metagenome (GOLD analysis project Ga0255183, IMG submission 183638) | Freshwater microbial communities from Altamaha River, Georgia, United States - Atl_UVDOM_RepB_8d | ecosystem: Environmental > Aquatic > Freshwater > River | place: USA: Georgia...
ACACCGCCATTATTGGTTCTACTGGCTCAGGGAAAACCGTCTGCACCTATTTATTAATTGAACATGCCCTTAAAAAAGGGATGCCTGTAATTTATTTTGATCCAAAGGCTAGCACTGAAAATATCAATACCTTTAAACGCATTTGTGAAGCGAATAATAAAAAACTTTATATCTTCTCTGATATCGAGGGCTATAAGACTTCTTTTAATCCTCTTTTAGGCGGAAATTTGGGAGACATTAGTGACAAAATCATCAACGCTCTTGAGTGGTCTGAACCCTTTTATAAAAATGAATCCATTGAGGCCCTTGATGATGTTCTCAGTGCACTGTCAAATTCAAATACCACCATTACACTTGAGTCCATCACGCAAGAATTAAAGAAGCACAAAAACTTTAAAAATATTAAAGGTCTCTATAATCAGCTCTCAAAAGTTGTGACTTCTGAGTATGGAAGCCTTCTGAATTCAATATCCAAAGACACATTAAGTTTTAATCGGCTTCGAGTTGAACAAGCTTGCCTTTATATTGGTATTTCAGCGATGGGGCATAGTTCAAGTGGAAGTATCTTGAATAAAATGTTTTTTGGAGGACTTCTTACTCACGCCAAAGAATCATTAATTGGTAAAGTCCAAGGATTAAATAACCCGCAAGACAAACCCATTTCTATTTTTTTTGATGAGCTCTCAAGTACAATCCATGAAGGCTTTATTGATCTTCAAAACAAGTGCCGCCAATCTGGTATGGAAATTACTTATGCCACTCAAGGGCCATCAGATATTGATCGCATTAGCCCCACTCTTACTGCTCAGATTTTTGAAAATACAAACAACCTCTTTATTTTTAATCAAATCGTCCCCGTTCATACTGAATTCTTTGCTCGAATGTTTGGAACTATCAACTCGGAGAAAAAAACACATGTCATTGATAATGACCAAAAACAAAGCATGGGAACAGTCAGAGAGGTAGAGGAATTTCTCGTTCACAGTAACATCTTAAGAAACTTAAGAGTCGGTCAATGTGTCTTTCTCCAACGAGAACCAAAAAGAATTGATCTCCTCAATGTACGGTATTGGAGGGCCCCCAAAAATATTTATCAGTCTCAAGTAGCTGGCAATGAAGCCTCAAGTATTTTCAATTAAAGGAGGATTAAAAATGAATTATCTTGAAAAAATTGCACCAAGCTACTTTGAAATTTTAACCCCACTCAAAAAATGGAGGATATTAAGTGTAAAAGATTTAAAAGAACAAGCAGAGTATCAAAAAAGTGCCTCTTCCTTTTATAAAGTTATCGCTAAGCTTGAAAAGAATCGCTTAATTGATAGTTTTATCAATAGCTGGAGTAATGAAAAATTCATCTATCTTCTGCCAGAAGCTTTTAAGGTCATAGGCGATGAAAAAACATTACTCCCAGTGAATCTGGATCAACGCTTTCATGATGCCATTGCCACAAGGATTGCCCTTTTATTTAAAGGCCTATCCTTTGTAACAGACATTTTTCTAGATCAAGAAATCCCAAGGATTTATCCCTTAATGGAGAAGGCTCCCGATATTTTAATCGAAGGAGTAAAAACAAAACCCTTCAAGCTTGCTGTCGAAATTGAACTGACTCAGAAAAATAAAACCAGGGTTCAGGAAATTTTTAAATGTCATGATGACTCTAAAATCATTAATAACGTCATCTACATTACAGATAAGCCCAGTGTGTTTAATGCCTACACTCGCTACTTAAATGAACTCCAAGATGAAATAAATAAGGACCGCTTCATTTTTGTTTTAGAGAAAGAGTTAAACACAAAGACATTCAATATCCTAAGTTCAAAGGCCTTATACCGAGGACGAGAAACGAACTTAAAAGAGTTACTGGAAATATAATGCCCATCAAATGCTTGGGTAAAACTAGGGTAATGCACTCTAGGCTTCTCAAAAATGAGTGGGTAATGAATTGAAATTTAACACGAAATGCGGCCCTTATTCCTGACCTCCCCCTCTCTACGTAGTATTCGAGCAGGAGGTCAGGAAGCGGGCCTAGAACGAGGAAAAAAAGGAAGAAATATGAACAAGAGAAAAGGTCTAAAAGTAAAACAAGATATAACTCTAGATGGGCATTTTGAGAAAGCGATTTGTGGTGTCGAAATTTATGAAACAGAGTGTGGTAAGTCGGAGGTCGTTGTTTGTAAACCCAAACAAGCAAATTACAAAGGAATCTCCACCACAAATTATTTTGAAAATTTTGCTAGCAAAATTAAACGGCAATATTTAAGCGATAAGAATCATGAAAAAATAAAATGGTTTGATCGCTTAGATTTTGATCTGCCTGATACTGCGCCAATTGAACGAGAAGTCACAATGGATTTTGATGGATGGTCTTACTCAAATGCTTCTTGGGCGGGAACAAATGCCCATGGATAAGATTGATTATCTAAACCCTAAGGAGCTGGCAGAGAGGATTAATGTGCCAGTGAATACCATTTATTTTTGGATCTCCCGTGGAGAAATTCCTTTCACTAGGATGGGAAAGCATATCCGCTTTTCCCTTCCAGAAGTGATGGATTTTTTCAAACAAAAGACCCAAGAAAACTCAAGGACAAAGGAGAAAAATGGCCGACAAACGTCATTACAAATGCCCGAATTTAAGATATGATGATTTCTCTGGCGGAGGTTCATCGTCAGAGTTGCTCTTTGACAAGTTAATATGGGGAATTGACGAAGTCTGCACCTTTACTCGTTATGCCAGAGGGACGGTTTACAACCTTGTAAGCGAGGGAGAAATACCAGTCCGAAGGCGTGGCAGAAAAGGGAGATTAGTATTCGTTCCAAACGAGGTTATTGCCTGGTTTAAAGGAGAATGAATATGAGCAGATCAGAGAATTACAAAAAGATTAGAAACACGACTGGTATTTACCAAAACAAAAAGAACGGCCAGTACATGGTGGAAAAAAGAGTGAGAGGGCTTTTGCACACAAGAACCTTCTCAACGCTTTATGAGGCTAAACAATGGCAAAAATTCTTCGACGGTGAAAAGATTGTTTACCCCGAAGAAGTTCTTGATGAAAAAAGTAACTACTCAACTCTAAGGGAAGTATGGGAAGTGATGCAAAAAAAGCATTTTCCAAGTCTCGCTACTTCCACAAGATCGGTCTGGACAAGGCGCTATGAACTCTTAAAGGGTCTAGAGCATTTGCCTATGGATCGCATCAGTCCCTCTCGGATTACTGAGTGGGTGATTGAAAGAGTGAGTTACTATTCATCTGAGGAGTACCAAGGATCAGGTAGAGGACGGGCCGGAAGATGCAATCTCAACACTGAGCTTAATATGTTTGTGACTATTTTTAATTGGTACAAACAAAGCGAGGATTTTGAAAAAGAGGCCGTTGCTCTAACCTGTCCGGTAAAAACTAAACATCGAAAGATGGGTTTTGTAAAACCTCTGCCAGATAAGATTAAGCAGATTAATCTTCAGGATGCTTTTTTGTTTTTTGATTTTTTGCGCCCTCTCTATCAAGACTTGGCCAAGATGCAGTTTTTCTGCGCTGGCCGCATAGGTGAGATCGCGGGTCTTCAATGGACAAACATTGATTTAAGAAATCGCCGGATGCTGATTAAAGACACTTGCGTCTGGGATACAACAAATAAAATGTTTGTGGAGCTGAAGCCTTTTCCAAAAAATCGAGAAGCACGAGCGGTGTATATCACTGATGAAATCTTGGAGATACTTAATCGCCGTGAGGCCTTTCGCTTGTCAGGGAATAATTTTGTGTTTCATGTAGAAGGAACTCCACTTAATTACTGCACTATTCAGATTAATTATCGAGAGGCGCAGAGAAAAAGTGGCATCCCTTACACTGGAACACATATCCTAAGACACGGGATGGCCAAACTCGCTCGTAAGGTGGGAGGCGGATTAGATGCAGTGCTAGCGATGACAGGACACAAGGATTTAAAACTTGCTGACCACTATTCAAAAAGCAATGAGGATGATCAGAAGGACTTTTCGCAGCTAATTATGAAGCATATTCGAGAAGAACTTAGGCCAAAACCTGAAGAAGAAAATCTAAGTAATGTATTCCGACTGAAGCTTATCAAAACCAGCTAAATTTGATAAAACAGTCGGAATGCAGTCGGAAAAAGTCGGAATGGGCCCTTTTGGGCCCATTCCTTATTAGTAAAATTAGTAGGTTAATAACCATGCCCGAACTCCCCGAAGTCGAAACGATTAGAACTCAACTTGAAGATTATCTTCCCTTCATCATCAACGATGTAAAGACGACTCCTTTGCTTAAAAAAAATATTCTTCACACGAACATCAACCTCAAAGGATTAACTCTCGTTAAAATTAATCGCAAAGGGAAAATGCTAGATTTTATTTTTAGTGATGGGAGCCATCTTCTCTCTCATCTTGGTATGACCGGGACTTGGCTGATTGGTGAAAACGTTAAGCTCACAAAACACTCACACCTGATTTTAACTTCAGATAAATATTCACTCGTTTACGATGATCCACGCCGCTTCGGCCACATGTACCACCTCAATCTAACGGAGGCTCAAAAAAAATTAAATGAGCTTGGCCCTGATCTCACGGATCCAGCTTTTGATTTAGCTTATCTCACTCAAGCCATTAAAAAATTTCCGGATCGTGCCCTCAAAGTCACTTTCCTCGATCAAAAACTCTTTGCTGGCTCAGGGAACTACATCGCTAATGAAATCTGCGCCAGGGCCAAGATTCTTCCAACTCGAATCTGTAGTGAAATTAAAACGAAAGAATTTCCTCTCATCCTTGAAGCCATCCAGGATGTCCTTGCCCCTGCACTTGAATCCGGAGGCACAACTTTTCAAGGTGGATACCGAGACGCTACGGGAGAAAAAGGAAAAGGAGTTGATCATCTGGTTGTTTTTTACCAGAAGACATGCCAGATGTGTAAAAAGACGGAAGTTAAAAAAATTATCCTAGCTCAACGGGGAACTTACTTCTGTCCCAAGTGCCAAAAGTAATTAGAGATCGAATTTTTCCTGACAATCAGAACAGGCACCGTAAAAGACAACGGAAAGATTCGCCCTCGAAAAATCTGGAATCGCTTTAAGTGCCTCATCAATTTTAGTAAAAAGCTCCTGATTTCCCTTGTTCATCTCACCACAAGACTTACAAATGTAGTAATGATGAACTTTTTTATCAAAAACAAATTGAAAAACTTTTCCCTCTCTCGGCAGTTCAAGTTGCTGAATCACACCTAGTGCGACAAATTTTTCTAGATTCCTATAGATAGTTGCTCGATCAATCTCTGGAAGAGTTTCACTCATGTAGGCGTTCACTTCCTTCAAAGGAACATGACGATTTTTATGATCTAAAAAAAATTGGATCAAAGCTTTTTTTGAATCCGTCATCCGTAAACCTTTCGATTTAAGATAGAGGACGAGGTCTTTATGTCGTTTCACGAAGGTCCCTTATTTTATGAGCACTTATCCATGTTTTCATACCTGATTATCTTTGTCACGCTTGGAAAAAGCGGCAGTTATTGCATTTTGTTGCAATAAGCGCGACTCTCCCTTAAGATCATTAATGCAACATCTTGCAATAACAGGAGCCCTTCATGAATGTTGATAATGTCTTCGAATCCATGAGCGAAATGTCTCATCTCGTGGAAAAAACTCCATTGAACATCATGTTCTGCGATCGTGGACTTAATATCCGCTACATGAATCAACAGAGCCTCGATACACTCAAAAAAATTGAAAACTATCTTCCAATTAAGGTCGATAAAATTATCGGTACAAATATTGATGTGTTTCATAAAAATCCTGCTCATCAGAGACAACTTTTATCGAATGAAAAAAATCTCCCGACTCGTGCTCTGATTCAAGTTGGGCCGGAGAAACTCGATCTTTTAGTTCAAGCCGTTCATAACTCCAAGGGTGAGTACTCAGGTGCAATGGTTACTTGGTCTCTTGTCACAGAAAAACTTAGAGTTGAGAATGAAATGGCAAGGATTCACTCCATGATGGAAAACGCTCCTGTGAATCTCATGTGTGCCGACATCCAGGGAACTATTACTTACCTTAATCCAATGTCGATCAAAACTCTTAAAAGTCTTCAAAAATTTCTCCCCATTGAGGTCGAAAAAATTAAAGGTATTAGCTTTGATATCTTTCATAAAAATCCATCTCATCAGCGAGAACTCATTTCAAAAGAAAGTAATCTTCCCTACCAGGCCGTCATTTCAATTGGTCCAGAAAAACTTGATCTTTATGTCTCTGCCATGAGAGATGCACAGGGAAAATATATTGGACCGATGGTGGTTTGGGATGTTGTGACGAAAAAAGAAAATTTACTTGAGACCCTTACCTCTAAACTAGGTGGTGCGGCGAAAGATCTCTCAAAAACAGCGCAAGGCTTAAGTGAGAACTCAAAACAAACGGCACAAAACTCTAAGCATGCCTCAAAGAATGCTGAAGATTTATCTCAGGGGATGAGAACGGTTGCCGCAAGCACAGAAGAAATGGTTGCCTCCATTAGAGAAATTTCACGTTCATCAAGTGAAGCCGCGAGGATCACAAAAAATGCACAAGAACAAGCTGATATTGCCAACACCACCGTTTCCGAACTTGGAAACGCCTCTGGAGAAATTGGTAATGTGATCAAAGTTATTAGCTCTATCGCTCAGCAAACGAACCTTCTCGCCTTAAATGCGACAATCGAAGCGGCACGTGCCGGCGATGCTGGAAAAGGATTTTCGGTGGTCGCCAGTGAAGTCAAAGAGCTTGCAAAACAGACAGCAAAAGCTACTGAGGATATTTCACAGAGAATTAAACTCGTTCAAGATTCATCAAACGGTGCAGTTCAAGTGATTGCAGAGATTTCAAAAGTGATTGAGTCACTTAATTCAATCTCGTCTAATATCGCTAGCGCGGTTGAAGAACAAACGGCAGTCTCTAATGAGGTCGCAAGAGTGATTCAAACTTCTGATAGAGCAGTCGCGGCCATTGTAGATACGATTAAAGAAGTCACAAAAGCAGCTGAACAAAACTTAAAAGGAGCATCCGATACCTTATCAGCATCGGATGATATGCAAAAACTTGTGGATAATGTGAAAGATTTAGCTAAAGAGATTTAATATTTTTTTCGGTCGAGAACTTTTATAGTGAACGGATAATCGTTCTCGCTGTTTTTCTCAAACTCTTGCTCACTGACTACCTTCCAGTTTTTGAGTGAGAGTTGGGGGAAAAACACATCGCCCTTAACCTCTGCCTGGACTTCTGTTAAGTAGATTCGATCGATCAACGAAAGGGCATACTTATAAATTTTTTCTCCACCAATGACAAAAAGTTCACTTTCGCCATTTCGTTCAGCCTGTTTAATTGCTCTAAAAATTGAATTAAACCAAAAGACACCTTCACTGTTTGATCTTGGCTCACTTGAGATCACTAAACTCATACGACCTGGAAGAGGTTTTCCAATCGATTCAAAAGTTTTTCTCCCCATGAGAAGATGGTGTCCCATGGTTAGGCGCTTAAAATTTTGCAAATCATCTCTGAGGTGCCATGGAAGTTTATTGTCCAAGCCAATCACGTTGTTTTGAGCTTTCGCTACGATTAATGAGACTCTCATGTTAAACCGCCACTGGTGCTTTGATGTGTGGGTGAGATTGATAATTGACGAGTTCGAAATCTTCGAACTTAAAGTCAAAAATATTTTTCACCGCTGGGTTAATTTTCATTTGAGGAAGAGGAAATGGCTCTCGACTAAGCTGAAGCTGAGTCTGCTCTAAGTGATTTAAGTATAAATGAGCATCACCTATGGTATGAACAAAATCACCTAAACCAAGATCACAAACTTGCGCCACCATCATCGTCAAAAGCGCATAGCTCGCAATATTAAACGGGATACCAAGAAAAATATCTCCCGATCTCTGATAGAGCTGACAAGACAGTTTTTTATTTGCTACGTAGAACTGAAACATTGTGTGGCAAGGAGGAAGCGCCATTTTATCCACGTCAGAGACGTTCCAAGCCGAAACGATCAAGCGCCTTGAATCTGGATTTTTTTTGATCATCTCAATCAAATTCGAAATCTGATCAACAACTCTCCCATCATGAGTTTTCCAACTTCTCCACTGAACTCCGTACACTGGGCCCAAGTTTCCCTCTGCATCTGCCCACTCGTCCCAAATCGATACACCATTTTCTTTAAGATACTTGATATTCGACTCGCCTTTAAGAAACCAAAGAAGCTCATGCGTGATAGACTTCATATGACATTTTTTTGTCGTCACAAGAGGAAATCCTTCCTCTAAATTATATCTCATCTGATGGCCAAAAACAGAAAGAGTGCCAGTCCCTGTACGGTCCTCTTTTTTCACACCCTCTGCTAAAACTCTTTTCATTAAATCGTGATAGGCCTTCATCTTTTTCGTCCTTTTTTAAGATTGTATCACTTTGATTCAGGCTTTTCCAAGAGTGAGAATGCGCCAAAAAAATGACGTATTCTCTGATTGCCCAAGATACTTTTACCGATTACAATGAGGTGTAATTTTTTAGGAGTTTTATGGCGAAAGTTGTTACAGGATTAGACCGTCTTTTATCAGAGAAAAATCTTCAGGATCAATTTAAGGGAAAAATAGCCTATTTATGTCACAGTGCTTCGGTAACGAAAGATCTGGAGCATGGGTTAATCGCGATGAAGAGAGTCTTTGGCGAAAGATTAATCAAGGTTTTCGGGCCCCAACACGGCTTCGTGACTGATGTTCAAGACAACATGGTAGAAACAACTCACTATGTTCATCCCTATTTTAAAATTCCCGTCTACTCCCTCTACTCTGAAACACGGATTCCAACGGATGAGATGCTCGAAGGCATCGATCATCTATTCGTAGATCTCCAAGATGTCGGAACAAGAATCTACACCTATATCTATACAATGACTCTTATTCTTGAAGCGTGCCAAAATAAAGACATCGAAGTAGTGATCCTTGATCGACCAAATCCAATTAATGGAGTGACTCTTGAAGGAAATATTCTCGACTTAAATTTTGCTTCTTTCGTCGGAAGGCACCCGATGCCCGTGAGACATGCACTGACGATGGCCGAAGTCGCTCTTATGCATCAGAAATATTGGACGAAGACACCATCAAAACTTAAAGTTATCGAAATGAAGGGCTGGACGAGAGAGATGAGCTATGAGGACACGGAACTTCCATGGGTTCTTCCTTCTCCGAATCTAGCAACGGTTGAAGCTGCCTATACGTTCGTCGGAACAGTTCTTTATGAGGGATGTAATATTTCAGAAGGAAGAGGAACAACTCGCTCACTAGAAATTATTGGCCATCCAGGCATTGAAGCTTTCTCCTATGCTGAAAAATTAAAGCCAGTTCTTAAAGAAGCAAATCTTAAAGGATTTGTTTTACGACCTCTTGTTTTCTTACCGACCTTTCAAAAACATATGGGTAAAGCCTGTGGAGGATTTCAAATCCATGTGACTGATCGCAAAACTTTTGAACCTTGGAGATTATGCCAGTATCTCTTGAGAGAAATGTATCATGATCTTGGATCAGCCTTTAAATGGAAGGAACCACCTTATGAGTATGAATATCATAAAGCTCCAGTTGATCTTATTAATGGGACAGATAAGTTAAGACATTGGGTAGAAAAACGTGGAAACGAAGATGACTACCAAGTGATCATGAAAGAAAACCAAGAAGATTTTTTAGGACAAAGAGCATCAATTTTACTCTATTAAGTAGTTTTTATTGCCACCTGCAACTCAACTGAATAGAATGAAAGTTCTAGTAAGTTTTTGTAAGGAGTAATCATGTTGCAAATTATTGAGCAAGTCACAGGTGACTTTGTCGGTCTGGTCTGGGGAGTTCCACTTGTCGCGCTACTTGTAGGCTCAGGCGTTATCTTCACTTTTTATTTTGGCTTTCCGCAGCTTAAATTCTTTAAGCACTCAATTGAGATCATTTCTGGAAAATATGACAACCCTGAAGATAAAGGTGAGATTTCTCACTTCCAAGCTCTTTGTGCAGCACTCTCAGCGACTGTAGGACTTGGTAACATTGCCGGCGTCGCTGTAGCGATAAGCCTTGGTGGTCCTGGTGCCGTCTTCTGGTTATGGGTAGCTGGCTTTATTGGTATGACCACAAAATTTACTGAGGTTTTCTTGGCGCTTTCTTATAGAGAAGTATCAGAAAAAGGCTCAGTTCACGGTGGACCGATGTTCGTGATCAAGAACGCTCTTTCTAAAAAGTTTTATCCGATCGCATGGATATACGCTCTCTTTGTTGTTCTCTCTTCTTTTGGTGCGGGGAACATGTTCCAGTCTAACCAAATGGCAGCGATCTTAAAGACGTCGGCCGGCATTCCTGAATATCTTTCTGGGATCATTTTCTGTGTTGGTGCTTCTCTGATCCTTATTGGAGGGATTAAAAGAATTGGCCAAGTAACAGAAAAACTCGTTCCAGTGATGGTTGGGATTTATTTCCTTGGTGCGATTGTAATTATCTCTAAATTTTTCGGTAATATCCCAAGTGTTTTTGGTGAAATTTTCGCTGGTGCCTTTGGTGGTACAGCAGCTGTCGGTGGATTTGCCGGAGCGGCTTTTAAAGATGTTGTCATCATGGGGATCCGTCGTGCAACGTTTTCAAACGAAGCCGGTATGGGTTCTGCGGCGATGGCCCACTCAGCAGCGAAATCAACTCCCGCTCAAGAAGCTATTGTTGCTCTTTTAGAGCCGTTTGTTGATACGATTGTTGTTTGTACTATTACTGCTATCGCTCTTCTTCTAACAGGAGTCTGGAGCACACCTGGAATCGCAGGATCAGAAATGACAGCGGTTGCTTTTGAGACGGCCATGGGCCCAATCGGAAGATGGGTTGTGACTCTTACAGTGACACTCTTTGCGTTCTCAACGATCATTTCATGGTCATACTATGGAGAACAAGGTGTAACGTTTATTGCGGGTGAGAAATATATCCCGTTCTATCGTTATATTTTTATAGGATTTATTTTCATCGGAGCTATCGCTCACTTAAACATCGTTCTCAATATCTCTGACGCTGTTTACGGACTACTGGCTCTTCCAAATATCATGGCTTGCTACCTACTTTTACCTAAAGTAAAAGCTGGGATGGCCGAATATGAGAAGAAGCTTAAAGCTGGTGAAATCAAAGCTTACAAATAAAAAAAAAGCCCACTGAAAAGTGGGCTTTTTTTTTACTAAATGACTGGAGTTGGTTTTAAGTTTCGACAACCAAAACTCTTTCCCTCACCTCTAAAGATATAGGTAAATGAATCGTCGTTTCTATTTTGCTGAATGATAAATCCTCTCCACCAGAAAGCTGTCAAATCCATCATGATTTTATTCTCTCTCATTTGTGTAAAGGCCGTTTCGAGCCAATCGAAAGCGACACAACGTGCGAATAAATAGCCACCGTACTTTAAATCTTTCACTCTCATACAAAGCTCAACACCTTTAAGATCTACTCTTTCAAAAACTTTGCACTCAAGCCCAGGATAGTTGCCCTTATTTTCAATAAATGTTTGTCCAATATAACCTCTATTTCCTCTGGGAAACCAAGGCTTCGCCTGCTCTTTTGTTAAGCAGTAGTACTCAGAAATTTCGCTATCTTTTGATAAGAAACATTGATCAGCATAAAGCGCCTGGGACAAAAGCATGGAGAGAACTAATAACTTCATATGGACCCCTTTTAAATGAGAAGAGGGGTAACATACGGTTCTTACAAAGTCTTACATTTTTTTAAAGAGTATAAAAAAAGCCACCCGAAGGTGGCTTAAATTTACATAGTAAAAAGAGGAGCTAGCGGAACTGGGATTACTGACTTTAATGACGCATCTGGCATAACAAACGAAGGGACCTTATCTTTCACCTGAGTGAGAGATCTTGAAATCGCTTCTGTCACACCTACTGACTTCGTTAACTGAGCAGCATAAAGAGCTCTTTCTGTATTAACAACTCCTTCACTTGATACTTTGCCTTTAAGAAAAGACTTTTTATCAACTGTCGAAAGAAGAATGTTTTTTACATCTTTCGGCGTAAGCGCAGGGTTAGCATCAATGATTTGACCAGCAACATTAGCCACATAAGGAGCTGCTTGGCTTGTTCCACTTACTTTTAAATAATCATCACCTGGGATTGTTGAATTAATAAGCATCCCTGGAGCTGCGATATCGACCACAGATCCGTAGTTAGAAAATGGTGCAAGGATAAGATTCTGATAAGTAGCAGCGACACTGATCGTGTTATCACCTCTTATGTTTGTTGGATAAGAGAGCTCAACGTCATTATTAGTGCCTTCATTTCCTGCTGCAAAAACAAATAAGGTAGAAGGAGCAGCACCGATAAATTTTTTCCCCTCTTCAATTGAAGATTTTAAGAAAATTGTTGCGGCTTTGATTGAGTCTTGTTCACTTGGAGACTTAAAGAAAATAATTCTATAAAGGTTATCTCCAATCATGCGTGCCTGATCGAGACCTGTTCCGAATGAACCGTTCGCCACTCTCGCTTCATGCATTTTAACAAACTGAGCGACTTGAACCATGAGCTTTACTTGCTCTTTTGAAAGTGCTTCAAGGGCCGTCGTTAGGATCTTCCAACGTGTTGAATCAGAAGCCTTAAGTGTTTTTGAATATTCAACGAAAGTTGAAAAAAATGATCTTGTATCAGTTGGAAGAAGCTTAACGGCAAAAACTTTATTGTCTGAATTTTTAACCGCAATCCCTGCAACGTGAGTTCCGTGGACGAAGTTTCCAAAAACTCCGAGTTCTTTAATAAATTTTTGATCCTTAGCTTTTTCTTTATACCAAGCTTTGTCCTCTTCAGTCGCTGCTCCAGTCATGAGTCGACCTTGAACATCAAAGAATTTTTTTGTGTCCGGAGAAAAAGTCCCTAGGAATTTATAATCGATAACCTCACCGTTTTGTTCAGCAAAGTTCCATCCATAAACATCATCCTGGTAACCGTTGCCATCCTCATCTCTAAGGTCAAATGTTTCATTCGGGTTTTTATATAGAGAATTAACCAAATCCTTATGCTTGTAATCCAAGCCTGAATCAATAACTGCTATCCTTGCTGCCATAACTTGAGTTGTTAGGGCCAAAACTAAGACTGAAGACAAAAGCTTCATAACGCTCCTTCGTGTGAAATTTGCACGTAATCTTTACTTTTGACTCAATGAACGTCAAGTGGTTAGCTCGGTTAATTGACTGAAATTAGGTTAAATGTGAGAAAGTGTGAGAATTTAAATTTTTTAACTCTCCCATCTCCTGAGCAAATCTCCACAAACGGCCGTCAGGGTCGGTTAATTGAAGATATTTTTCATCATGCCCTAGAAAGAGGAAGCGGCTGGGACCTTTACGATAGTAATAGAACGAAATCCTGTTAACCAATGATGAGTACTCGTGAGGATCAAGCGAAAACTCCACATTTGTTGCGACTTGATGAGGAGCCGAGGGAACTTTCTTCACCTCAAGCCAGGTGCCACAAAGATCAAGCTTCATTGAAATATCTGTGAGCTCACATAGCTCAAGTTCTAGGACCTCGATCAAAAACGAGAGGTAGTCTTCAAAGTAAATTGTCTCAAGAGTTAATCCTGTAAGTCTCATTAATCTTATTATGAACGAAGTTGGTTCGGATTAAAAATGTTTTCTTATGATAAAAGTTTCTCTTCTTCGCTGGATGAGACGATTAATAAAATCATCGTGTACTCTATCTAGACTGAGCTTTGCGTCTGCAGTTAAAGCATCTAGACCAAGTTTTTTTCTCAAAAAACTTTTTCTAGAGATCCCAATCATCCAGTTATTGTGCTCTACCAAATCCAAGAGTTTTGCGAAGGAATCAAAGAGAGACCAGTTTTGCTCATAGGACTTAGAGAATCCAAAACACGGATCAAAAAAAACTCGATCATGTTTTTTTGAAAGAAAAAAATCGCTCATCTCTTGAATAAAATCATCACCATTCTTAGACGAAAGGAATTTCATATGTGAACCCGTGAGATCTCGAGAAGGAGCAAGATTATGGGAATAAACATAAAAATGACGGACCGATTGGGCCAGGAATCGATCGACCTCGCTGGACCATTTACCTGAGACATCATTCCAAATAATTGGATAAGAAAAATCTTTAAACTCATAGCTTAAGCGTTCAATCGTTTCCACATGATAAGTATCAAAGCTCAGAGGATGATTTAATGTCTTTAGCAAATCCAGGAAGGGTTTAAAACGAGACCACTCCTGGTCTTCATTGATCGCCTGATTCATAGGCGCTGTTGACTCTGCACCGAAGTCAAAAAAATCGATGGCAGTAGAAGACTTAAGTTTCTTCAAAAGCTCTGAAGAAGACGAAATCTCTCCACCATCAGAAAAAGAATTAGGAGTGAGATTAATCACTCCTAATTGATATTTTTTTTTAGACTGAGGAAACATTTATGCGTGGGTTGGAGATCCGCCAAAGAGACCTGACTTAACTTCAGTTGAAGAAGTTTCTGTCGGTTTTTTTGTCATAACTGGCACACCGATGTCTTTGCCGGCCACGATATCTTTAATTTGTTCAGCGTCGAGTGTTTCCCATACAACAAGGGCAAGTGCAAGTCGGTGAAGAACCTCGATATTTTCATTAAGGATCTTTTTAGCAATTTCATAGTTCGATTGAACAAAATGAGCGATCTCAAGATCAATTTTACGGCTTGTTTCGTCAGAGTAAATTGTTCCTTGATCATAAGGAGATTGAGCGTTTTTAGCGTAATTAATTGGCCCAAGTTTTTCACTCATGCCCCAATTACAAACCATATTTCTAGCAAGATCTGTGGCGCGCTCAATATCGTTGGAAGCACCGTTGGTCATCTCGCCGTAGATCAATTCTTCGGCAACTCTCCCACCCATTAAGAACGAAATAAAGTTCTCACCTTTCTCTTTAGAAAGGTTAAGCATATCTTCGTTCGGTAGAGTTTGTGTTACCCCTAGGGCTTGTCCACGTGGAATAATTGAAACCTTATGAATGGGATCAGTGTGAGGGAGATTCATCCCTACAAGCGTATGTCCTGCCTCATGATAAGCCGTTAGTTTTTTCTCTTTCTCAGAAATCATCATCGACTTACGAGCGACCCCCATAAGAACTTTATCTTTTGCATTTTCAAAATCAACCATAGCAAGGGCTTTCTTATTCCCTCGTGCAGCCAAAAGAGCAGCTTCGTTCACAAGGTTAGCAAGATCCGCACCAGTGAATCCTGGTGTTCCTTTCGCGACAATTTCTAAATCAATATCTTGAGCGAGAGGAGTCTTCTTCGTATGAACCTTAAGCACTTGGAGTCGTCCTCTCACATCGGGTCTACCCACCATCACTCTTCGATCAAATCTTCCTGGTCGAAGGAGAGCAGGATCAAGAACATCAATCCTATTGGTAGCTGCCATGATGATGACACCTTCATTCGATTCAAATCCATCCATCTCAACGAGGAGTTGGTTAAGAGTTTGCTCACGCTCATCGTGACCTCCCCCCATCCCAGCACCACGATGGCGACCAACGGCATCGATTTCATCAATGAAGATAATACAAGGAGCATTCTTCTTTCCTTGTTCAAAAAGATCTCTCACTCTAGAGGCACCAACACCAACAAACATTTCAACGAAATCCGAACCTGAAATAGAAAAGAAGGGAACTCCTGCCTCTCCAGCGACCGCACGAGCAAGAAGAGTTTTACCTGTTCCTGGTGGCCCAACGAGAAGGCATCCCTTAGGAATTTTACCGCCTAAAGATGTATATTTTTTTGGATCTTTTAAGAAATCAACAATCTCAACGAGCTCTTCTTTTGCTTCTTCAACTCCGGCAACATCGACAAATGTCACCTTCTTATCATTTTCAGTGAGCATTTTAGCACGAGCTTTCCCGAAGCTCATCGCCTTACCTCCACCTGCCTGAAGTTGACGAATGAAGAAAAAGAAAAAACCAAAAAGAAGAATCATCGGAAGCCAGTTCATCACGAGAGATAAGAACAAGCCTTGCTTCTCTTCACGCTTGTAATTTGGAACGATGTTGTGTGATTTTAAAATCCTGAAAGTCTCATCACCAGTATTACCAGTCAGCTCAAAATGAGAAGCATTTTCATAACCATCAATAAACTTCCCTTGAATGAGATTATCACCCTGAAAAGTTACTTCCTTCACTTTGCCGGCTTCTACTGCCGTGATGAATTCAGAAAAATTAATATTTTTTGCCGTCATCGTTTTTTGATCTAAAACCTTCATCACAAAGGCCATAATTAAAATGACCACGATCCAGAGCATGAGTGTCTTTTGTTGCTTTTTCATAGATTAAAAACCTTTTCTCGTTTGAGAGGAAACTCTGATTAATTATAGGTTAAAGCATCATCCTTGGAAAGCTTGGAGATCAACTTCTTACCAATTCGTGAATATCCGAGCTTTTTAGGCTAGTGATAATTAATGCAGAAATCGAAGGAGAAATTTCTCTCTTGGCACCAGGCAGATAGCCTTGGGAAGGCATGGATTTGCTTTTTTAATAGTTGACGATCCTCACTAATCATCAAATCGAACAGGCATTTGACTGACGTATGCTTAGTCTTTTTAGGTAAAACGGAATGACGTTCAAGATAAGAGACGATAAAATGATCTAATTCTCTAAGTTCAAAAGTATAAAAAATAATGTGAGCACCAATGACGTAAGCTTTAACTCCTCCGCTAAAGTCAAAGGGACCGACTTTGCCCTCTCCAATCGCCTTTTTCATCTTGAAAAATGTTTTTGACCACTTACCACGCTTCTGGCTTGAAATTTTTTGCATATAAGGGATCACACCATCGTAATTCAGCTCATTGAGCTCAAGGGCAAAGCCGTCCTCAAAAAGCCTTAAACTTGTGAGGGGTCTCTTCTCGAGTTCCGCCTGAGAGCTCTGAGCGTAATGCTTTAGATACTTCGGGTATCTTTTTTCAATGACAGGAATCAGGTGGTGTCGAAGATAATTTCTCTCAATATCGATATCGAGATTTGTAGGATCTTCCATCCATTTTAAATGAGAGAATTTTGCAAACTTGGTAATTTGTTTTTTAGTGACACAAAGAAAAGGCCGATGAATATCTCGAGACCGAAACGGAATACCTTTGTGCGAAGCAAAGTTTGAGGATTTAAACCTCTGCATTAAACTCCACTCAAATGAATCATCAAGGTGATGGCCCTGCCAGATCACCTCATTTTTATTTTTAATCAGCTTAAGAGCTGCTTTTCTTTTAAGCCTCGCTTCAAATTCAAAATTTGAAAGATCACGTAATCCAACTAAATTTATTTGCTCAAAAGGAATATTCCATTGATCACACATCTCTTTCACCAGACGTGACTCTTGATCCTGCCCAGGACGAGTCTGATGATGAAAATAGATGGCCCGAACAGATCTAATTTTTTTTTGACAATAAAGGCGATGGGCCACGTATAAAAGTGTCATGGAATCAACTCCACCCGAGACACTCACAACCACATCCAGGACCGAAAGATTTTTTATCCGATCAGCTAAAAATGTTTCCACATGAGAGAGAAAAAGATCTTGATATTCTTGAGAACTTAATTGTTTCATATTGACATCGCACCAATTGCCCCATTAGTATGTCACTACTTTTCTGTTAGGGCAACGTAGCTCAGTTGGTGAGAGCACAGCATTCATAACGCTGGGGTCGGCGGTTCAACTCCGCCCGTTGCTACCACTTAAATTTAATTTAACTTTTTTTTGATCTCCAATCATTTGACACTCATATGTTTTAGGCATTAACTATGTCCATGCACTGGAGGTCAGTATGATTTCAATTCTCGTTGTTGAAGACGAAAAAAAAGTTTCTAGTTTTATAGAGCAAGGGCTCAAAGAGTCTGGTTACCATGTTGAGACAACGGATCTTCCAACAGTCGCAAAACAAAAAATTCTCAGTCAAAAGTTCGATCTTATCATCCTTGATGTGATGCTACCAGAAATGAGTGGGATGGATCTGGCGAAGGAGCTTAGGGTTCATGGTTATGCCGGTTTTATCCTTATGCTCACGGCCCTTTCCACAACTAAAGATAAAATTGAAGGTCTTGATGCTGGAGCAGATGACTACCTCTCAAAACCCTTCGAGTTCGAAGAACTCCTGGCACGTATCAGAGCTCTTTTGAGACGAAAAAGTGATGAAAAGGGAATCCTTTTGAATGGTCAACTCAAGATGGATCTTATTCATCGCCAAGTGACCAGAGATGGGATTTCAATTGAACTCACGACCAAAGAATTCTCTCTTTTAGAGCTCTTTATGAGAAATATTGAAAAGGTCCTTGATCGAAACCAGATCGCAAAACAGGTTTGGGGAAGTGAATTTGACCCGGATTCGAATGTGATCGACGTCTACGTTAACCACTTAAGAAAAAAGATCGATCAACACTACACGAAGAAACTCCTAAAAACGGTTGTCGGTCAGGGCTATGTTTTACACAAAGCTGACTAAAATCAAAAACGGGCTCCGATTTCGGATCACGTTTGTTTACTCCACACTTTTTGGTCTTTTCATAAGTCTCTTTGCTTACGTATCCATGAGCCAATACCATCGGATTGAAAGGCACGAGTTCGATACCTCTCTTTACAACTACGGTCTAGATCTATCGAGTAAAGTTTTAATTGAAGACTCAACCTATGAAGTTAAAGATCAGATCCTTGAAAAAGAAAGATTCAAAGAATTTCCCTTTCGTTTAAACCAAGTTATTTACCGAGTTTTGAATTCTCAAGGGAAACTCCTTGAGCGTAGTCACGATAACCTTCAAGACGATTCCATTCCTTTTTTTCCAGAAATGGGACTCAAAAAAAATTATACTCATCGCTATCATGACTTTGAGGTGGAGAAGAACTTTTATCGTGCCGTTAATATTAAGCTCACAAATGCCCAAGGAAATGAAGTCTTCCTTCAAGTGGCCGCGGTAGCGAACGTATTGTACGAAAAAGAGCAACGTCTCGTTTATATCAATATCATTCTTGTCTGCTCATTAATTCTCATTTCGAGTATCGTCTCCTACCTTATGGCAGCAGATGCATTGACACCGATCAAGGCGTTAATTGATTCTGCCAACTCCATCGCTGCAGGAAATCTTTCTAAGCGCGTTCCTGTGTCTCCTACTGAAGATGAGATCCAAGAACTTTCACAAACTTTGAACAATCTTTTAGAGAGACTCGAGAAATCTTTTAAGGCACAAGAAAAATTTGTCTCTAATGCGAGCCATCAGCTCAACACTCCTCTCGCTATCATTAAGGGAGAGCTAGATGTTTTGACCTCGAAAGAGCGAAGCCTGGATGAGCATAAAAAATTTCTTTCCAGTTTAAATGAGGAAACTCAGAGACTGAGTGAGCTCGTTAAAAATATGCTACTTCTTTCGCGAGTTGAAGCGGGGATACAAAGCTTTACCTTTAGGCCACTTCGACTAGATGAGCTCCTCGTTGGTGTTTATGCAAGATTTGAAACCAAGGCTAAACAAAAAGATATCCAGCTCAAACTTAATATCATTGAACCCTCTGGACCTGATGAGTATTTTAAAATCAGCGGTGAGAGGCAACTTCTTGAAGCCTTGGTTGAAAATCTCATCGATAACGCTATTAAATACTCGCCCAGCTCAACAATTATTCAAATTTCTATCCTCCAAGATGAAAATAAGATTAGCATCTCTGTAGAAGACGAAGGTCCGGGGATGACGAGTGATCAAGCTGAAAAGTTTCTAGAGCATCGATTCTCGAGAGGAGATAACTCAGATACCCTTGGGACAGGCTTAGGACTCAATATTGCTCACGTTATTGCTCATTATCATCAAGCTCAAATTCTCTACACTCAGCTTCATCCCCGTGGGAGCCGATTTGAAGTTGTCTTCCCTCTTTAGACACCTGTCAAATTTTTCGACAATTTATCTATCTAAACCTCTGAAATTGTACTAGATTCGCTGGCCTAGGAATTTCATACAAATAATCCCTAAATACATCCGCTTTTATTGCCAATGTGTAAGTTTTTCATGTCAACGGTGAAAAATGCGCACCGCAGCAATTAAAGCGGTAAGATACAAAAAAATTAATTTTAAGTCCTTAGCGAGGTTTCCTGTGATTAAAGTCAAAAATCAACGTAAAAAAACTTTCTCGTACGATCCTAATCAAGGATTTATTGGAACAGTCAAAGTTGATGTCGCCAATTACATCTTCTCCTCTCGACGTAAGCGTTCTCCTTATCGACATTCTAAGATGCTAGTCAAAAATCTTTTGAGTAAAGATGTTTCAACTCACTTAAAAGAATCTCAATCATTAACGAAATTTATTCGTAAACGCGACTTAACTTTTCAAAATCAGATGCTGAAGGTAACTACAAAATATTCACAGTTCCTTGTACAACGACAGTCGTTCCACTTCAAAAATCGATGTACAATACGATTGAAAAAGCGGCACAAGCTCTTATCGTTTCACTCAGATGTGTTATCCAAGATATCTATGGTTCAAAATCAGTAAAAGAGTCTGGATTTGTAAAATCTCTTCCACCAGAAATCAGAGCGATTTTTATTGATGCCATCATGACATCTCCAAATTATTTCCCACAACTTCATCATCCGAATATGAAGAAATATCCTTTCTTCGATAACGTCGGTCTTGATCTTGTTCTCATCGAGGACTACCTCGAGGAAGCTAGAAACTTCGATGAACTTTTAAAGCAAAAAAACTTTGATAAAATCCCTCATCTTCCATTTAGGATCCTAGAACTCAATGCCGGAGCTCCTTCTGGTGCTTCAAATAATATGAACGTTCTTGAAGGGCTTTATGAGCAGAGTCCAGATGTTCTAGATTCACTTGGTAAAATGATGCCGAATGATCATTTCCAAGTTTTAGCTGAGACCTATAAGTCTCTCGGCGAAGACTGGACAGGAATCAAAGATGGTATCCAAGTTATTCTACCTCCAGGAGGACTCAACGGAGCTGCTCCAGAGATTCATAATCTTGCCGCTTATTCTGGACTTGTTTATGCTGATCCTGTTCAGCTCTTCCAAGATGACAAAGGCTACATTCGCTTAAGAACCATCAATGGATCAAATCCGATTGTTACTGCCGTCTACTCAAGAATCAATGCTGACTCTGCACTCTTTGATATTGATAAAGATATTATTCTACGTGACCCAGATACAAATGAACCTATCTACTTACGTGACTCTTTAAAACTTGGTCAAGAAGGTGAGGCGCCGGTCGTTCTAGATGTTCACGGAAAGCCGATTCCTCTTCAATCAGACTATGCTGTCCCAGGTCTTCTCGAGGCGATCTTAAATAAAAAAATCTACATGGGTGGTCTTAACCGTATCCTCGATAATAAAATTATTCTCGCTGCCCTCACTTCATACGCTCCTGAATATTTTAACCATAAGCTCAAAGAGCTTGGACTAGAGAAAGAAGATTCTCTTATTATCCCTCCAGAAACTCTTCCTCCAAAAATAGAATCAGTGAAGATCATTGAAAAAAATCCAGACGAATGGGTTGTAAAAGCACCAAACCTCTCAGGGGGTTCAGGTATCTACATTTTGAAAACAATGTCCGAAAAAGCAAAAAAAGAAATCTTGGACATGATTAATGAGAAGCCGTCCCACTACGCTTATCAAAAACTCGTGAAGATCGCGAGGATTCCTGTTGCGATGAAAGACAAAGAAGGCACAAGGTTCGCGAATCTTGCGGCCGATATTCGACTTTGGGTTTTTTATGGTGGTGGAGCTAAAGCACTCCCTAAGATGACCCATAATGCTCTTGTCAGATACGCTCCTGAAGAAAAAGGTCCAATGAGCTCAATCGTTAATACATCAAAAGGTGGAGGTTATGCTCCGTTTGTGGTTGTTGATGATTTAGGATTAAAGGAATCAGTCACAGCAAAAGAATTCATTAAACCCAAGTCTCCAGTCCCTCTTCAGACACATCTTCCGATGTTCGTCGCTGCTCAGTTGATTCAAGTCTCAAGACTTGCCACAGAAATGTATGCAAAACTAAATACAGAAAATGCCGACAGCTTCACTCTTCTTGGTCTTGCTCTTTCGCTTAAAACACAATGTCGTGAAGTTTTAAGCTTTATTAACCCTCGAGCTATCGAGCCAATTTATAAAATTATTGATGTTCTTGAAGCTAAGCAATCATCTCTTGGAACAGGTGCACACTTCGATCTTATCAATCGGAATCAAATCACCATCGTCGAATTACTCCAGAGGCTTGAATCAAAAAATAAACTTCCTAAGAACTTTAGAGATCACTTAGATTCACTTCATATTCTGAATATGGATCTTGCCTATGATTCTTACGATGCAATCGATCGGAAGAAGGATCTTAAAGTTTTAAAAAATCTTAAAGATCTCGTGAAGGTTTCAACTATCAAAGATAAAGAGATTCAAAAAGACTTTAAAGTCTTATTCTCAACAATTCAGTTGAGTATCAACTCAGAAATTCCAAGAGAATTTATCCGTGGAAGATCAGCCCATAACATGATGAAAATGATCGAGCAGTTCATGAGCATGGCAAAAGAGAGATTAACGAACTCTGAAAAAGCCATTGAGTTCGCGAAAATCTTCTCAGTTGATTATCAACACCCTGAACTTAAACTTGAAACGTTTGGTCTATCTGAGCAGTGCCTGACGAAAAAGCATGGTATTTCCATCGCTTCACAAAAAGAATTCGTGACAGGAGAACTCCTGACTGAAAGTTCATTTGTCAGTGATGATATCAAGGAAGCTAGGCTCGACTGGTTAAAAGTGATGAAAGAGGCTCAGAAAATTGAAGCTTCAAAAAGAGAAGCATTCATTAAGAAGAAAAGAGCTCTGCACTTTGAGAAGCATCCTAAAATTGGTCAGATGAATAAGATTCTTAAGAAGCAAAATGCATCAAAAGATGACTTCTTGACTCTCGTTGAAGCAATGCCATATGCGAAATATAATCTCGAACAATTTGCAAGGAAACAGAATTTATCTCTTGAGCACATTTTTGCAGATGAGTTAACTCCAAATAGAATTTGCGTTTTAAGCTCTCAGCAAATTAAAGAGAACCACCTTTCTGCCAGAGAAGATGCAGGTGAATGTTTTGCGAAGAAAAGAAAATCACATGGTCTTTTCTCTGATTCAGATATCTTTATTTGGGTGAGAAAAGAACTTGATCTTTTAACACAAATTTACACAATGGGACATGAAGCGATTCACTTTAGTCAAATTGAACAAACTACAAAAATGGAAGCAAGGGCCTTAAGTGATGGTGCTATTGCTCAGGCTTACTTTTTAAATTTTTATGGAAACTTCTTAGGTGTTTCATCAGCATCTCTTGAAGGTTTATCTGTTGATATTAGCGTTGAGAGGCAACCACTTTATGGACTTGCGGATAGAATTGTTCCTTATTTCTTTTCTCCATTGATTACTGAAATTAGAGATGGAATTAACTCGAGTCGAGAGAAGTACGAGTCGATACTTCAAAAATACGGTTCTCTGTTTGGCTACATGATGCCGAGCTCGAACCAGGTTAAAGTCAAAGCGCTCCAAGAAATTCTCCCTGCACTTGAGAACGCAAAGAATATTCGGTTTGCTAAAGAGCTTGGATTAGAAATTTCATGGGATGAGGTTCGTACAACCTTACCGACGGCCAACGAAGCACAGCTTAAAACATATGGCCCTAAAATTAATAAAGCAATCACACAGGCGAAACCGAACTATGAAGCTCTTTTAGCGATCGGAAACCACCAGTTCTACGGTGTGAACTTCGCTCGTAAAACTGAGTTGTCACAGTCGATTGTTTTAAAACCTGTGCTAGCGACGATCTCTTTAGGAAATAGCTATAACCAAACTCAACAACAGCAATAAATAAGAGTTAAGGATAAATATGACTGGGCATGATTTAATAAGAAACGAGATCAAAGACATATTTGTCTTTATTGAAAATCTTCTTAGTGAGAAGAAAATCTCTCTCAAAGACTCCTATTTTAATCTCGGGGGTTTTAGCGGAGGGACTTTTGAAGCTAATGGAGTAAAGATCGATCTCTCTCTCGCTCTCATTCTTGGAGACTCTGGCTACATCCTACGTCGCCGCTTCGAGCTCTTAACAGATAAGTTTGAGCAATACGATCACTTCGATCTCAATGGCCAGTTAACTTTTAGTTCGGAAAAAGAAAGTCTCGAGCCGATTATCGTAGACTTTAATGACTTTGACCTAAACCCTTATTTAAACCACCTCTATAATTACTTAAGTATTGGTTATAAAAAAACCAATGAAGGTATCAATCAGACGAAGCTGATTTATTCAATCGAAACGTTTTTAAACAAACTAGCGAAATCGAAAAAAATATCACTTGGTGGACTACAGGGTGCTTTTGATCCAGCGATGACTCTTATTCTTGAGAAAATGCTCCTGATCGAAAAAGATCTCGTCCTCAATTGGACGGAGAGACAAATCAGCTACGAGAAATCGATTCAAAAAATGGATACGATCCTGGCCGTCAAAGCACGAGCACATAAAAAGAATCCGCATTTGAGAACACTCCCATTAAGTCTTAGACTCTTAAAAAATAGACTGCAAAGACTCGTCCTAAGACCAGTGGATAATCTCTCTGGTCTGACTTATAAATACACTGTGGGAAAAGTTTTTTGGTTTTTTCGTACCGTAAAGAACAACCTTGGCTATTCTGTGGCTTTAGCTGTCTACGGTCCCTTCACATACTATTTTATTACTATGCCGATGAACCCGCATGCGATGCAAGCTGTGGGTAGAGTTAGGTCATACTATCTTGAGGTAAAAGAACAACTCCTCAGCAAGGAAACACCTCAAGCAGAGACCTCCCTCGCTGTCTCACAAGTTATTCAAAAATCTCCATTGACGATTGAGCCTGTGAAGACGGCTGAGACAACTGATATCGTTTCAACCAAAGCAGCAGCTCCTTTAATTAATATTATCTATCCATCTGAAGTCACAACAAGAAAAGCTCCCCTTTACCAGGCGCACTTACCTGAGGATAGCTTTGTCGGAACAACACCAAAGTATCTTAATATGCCACTGACGACAGACAATCCGAAAGTTGATGCTGTTGGATGGCAAAAAAGAATGAGTAGCTTTAAACAAATGCAGATCGCCTACGAAGAAAATATTGAGTACGCCTCACGGATGGGACGTCTTGAGCAACTGGAAACTCAGTATAACTTCCCAATGCAAGTTGAGAGTACCTGGTATGAACTTGAACGATACAATGAGATGCTTTTTAAAGCGAGATCTGAAAATAGTCAGCTAACAGCAAAAATGAAGCAGTATATTTTTAATGAGATCAATCGTACTCAACAGCTACAACTCTATCTCTGGGATCGGATGAATCGTTTTATTCAAGATCAAATTTATGTCATGCTCGATCAGGATAAAGAGCAAAAAAGAAACGATTATTACGTCGGACGATCGTTTGTCTTTTTCGAAGAAATGACGAGTGTTCTATCGTGGAGATACAAGGGTCTAGAAAAGCCTACTGGATACGACAAAATTAAAACACTGGCTGAATTCTATCAATCTAAGAGAATTGAGTCTGGATCTGTGACTAAAAATCTTCAAGCCAACTCTGATCTTTTCAAACAAAAAGACCCTCTGAGCACAAAAGAGTTCCGGTCTTATATGAAGAGACAATGGGAAATCCTTTTCTTGCAAAATTCAAAAGCGGAAGAGGCTTCGAACATGGGTCTTAATATGTATATTTGGTCTGTTCGAAACACTATTTGGTCACTCCAATCAATCTATTCTGCGAAGAGGGAAGAGTTCCCACTCCTCGTGAAAAAAGATCTCACGGGACAGTTTCCAAGTGCAGACGAAGCTCTTTCAAGACAGAAAGCAGCTCTTTTGTACGAAACATTTGTCCACAACCTGACTCTAGAATATGTCGGAATTAAAGACGAAATTAAGAATCATCTTGCTGGAGATATTGAATCTCATCAAAGAGAAATCGTGATTGAGAACTTAAGAGAGTTTTTATCTGATAGAGATAAGCTCGACAATGTCCAGATGGCCACAAACACACAAGAGATCGGAACCAAAAAATGAAAACAAACGATCTCTCACCTAAAATTATCGCCATAAGTCTTACGGCCCTTCTGTGTCTTTTACTTATCAGAACTGCTGCAGCTCAAGATATCCTCTTAGCACAGAGTTCAAGTTTAAACTCACAAAACCAGAACAATATTCCGCAGCTCATCTTAAACAAACCAAAAAAGAGATTTCACGAAGAACTCCGTCAAAAGACATCATTTACTTATTATCATCAGTTTCTTGGGCCAACCCTCAAGGGACGAACGAGCGAAACTTATAACGTTTTCTTAGAAGGAAGAGCTCCGCTTCAAAGTTTTCACGCTTTCAATCTTCGCTATCAAGCCACAGACTCCTATGGTTTTGGAGCATCTTTGTCAGCAGTTAAAGGATACACACCGAAGGTTATTACTAAAGAAGGCTTTATTAACGGTCCTGAAGACCAGTTCTTTAATGCTCGTTTTTCATTTTTTGCTCCGATGCTTGATTTAAAATACTTGAACCTTTTCACAACACTCTCCTATGAAGCTCCGACCTCGGTGATTTCGAGAGAAAATAATATGAAATTTGGTTGGGTCGTGACGGAAACCTTTGCGGCGAAGAGCACTTCTCCAAGACTAAGCTATGGTTTAAATCTTCAGGTTTATAAAGTTTACTATGACAAGAATATTCTCCCTCCTCCATTTATTGGTGGGAAGGAAGTGAAACTTCAAAATATGATCATCAACTTGGGTCCTTATTTAAACTATAAGGTGACTGATAAACTGACTCTTGGCTCTACGGTCACATTAGACTGGGATCAAAAAGGTCATCAAGAAGGAACTCTTAACTTTAACAACAATCTTCCGCACCGAGGAAGAATGAGCCTAACATACTATCCGACAGATATTCCTTACTTAAGCTCTGTTGGAGTTTTCACTCAAGCACTTTTGAAATTTAGACCAGAAACAACAGCCATTGGCTTTGATTTTTCTTTAAGGATATAGGTGATTTTATGAAACGGATTCTTCCACTAGTTTTTATCATCTCTCTTCCGACTTGGGCGGAAGGAATTCCCAAGAGTGAGTCCATCTCTCAGCTTATCGCACCACTTGCTGTGACAACGAATCTCAAAGAGATCGCTCGAGAAAAACTTAACTCTGCTCAATCCGGACTCGATATCTGGTCAGGCCACTACTGGCCTCATTACCAAAGTTTCCTTGCCGTCAGATACCGTGAGAATGTTGTTCAACAGATGATTAAAAATAAAGTTCAGCTTCAAGAGTACAAGGATTATGCTGAAAAAAATCCTCTCTATTTGTACTATGGAAAAGAATCTCTTCTCTCTCCTGCAGAAAAGTATGATCTCCTGGTAGGAGATCCGAAGATGAGTTTAACGAAATACTCATGGGATGTGGCAAATAAAGAGGCTACTCTTGGTAAAGTCGCTATCTGGCGAGGTGTTTGTGATGGATTTGCGTCGGCGGCTCAAATGATGCCGAGACCTCTCCATTCAGTTACAGTGAATGTCCCAAGATCGAATCGGGAGATCACTTTTTACCCAGAAGATCTTAAAGCCCTAGGCTCACTTCTTTACGCGAGAGCCCAAGAGAATGTTATTTTTATTGGTAAAAGATGTCGAAACGCAGCTCTCTCATTTTTCACTGGTGCCTGTGATGAGATTAATCCAGGACTTTTCCACCAAGCTCTCGTGAACAGAGTCGGAAAGCTCAACAAATCTTTCATCGCAGATATTTCACCGGGCAAAGAAGTTTGGAACTACCCAGTCAAAAGTTATGAGTTTAAGTATTACAATGTCTTCTCTGATTCCGAGAGTTCAAACTTTCTTGATGTACTCGAAGTCTTTAATGATCAGAAGAAATTTGCTAAATCCTATTCGCGCCACAAAGACACAAAATTTATTGTAGGCGTGAAAGCGAAAGTCACGTACGTGGACATGAGAGATCCTATACTTAATGAGACAGATTCTCCGGAACTTGATAAATTGCTCGTGAAAGAGTATGACTATGATCTTGAACTTTCATCAAATTTTGAAATCCTTGGTGGATACTCGAGTTACAAAGATTTGCCTGACTTCATCTGGGCACCTAATGATGGGGAGTATCCGATGACCGAAGTAGAAAAAGATTTAAAACTTAGAAGCTTGGGTATGATTGAAAAATCTCAAAAGTCGTCAGAGAAAGGGCAGCCTCTCAGTGCTGTTGTGAAACAGCTCTTTGAGGCTGCGAGAAAATAATTTTACTTTTGTAACGTGGCTAGCTCCTCAACGATGTAACCGATCGCATAGGGAGCTGAGTCATACTCAGCAGCTGAAGTATGATCAAAACCAATCTTATGTGTCCACTCGTGCACAAGATTTGCTGCAACTTGAGCCGGAGTAAAGCCTCCGAAATACTTCCAGTTAACGTAGATCACACTTGTATTTGGATTTGTATAACCAATCACTCTTGACCATCTTGAATAGTACATTGAAACAAAATAGTTCATTTCTCCAGGTGTTGTCGGCTGAAGAGTTTCTCGGCCTTCCATGAACTTTTGATAAATCTCCTCATTCGTCAGACCTTGGTTAGAAGCAAAAGCCCTCTCACCTTTTCTGTTTTTAAAGTTAAGCACTCTTAACTTAAACTCCTCAGAGTTTACGACTTTCTCAATCAACGCAAAGGCTTGATCAAGTTTTTTTCTGCTCGTAGCATCGAAGCCACTAACTTGCATGGGCTTCACAACCAACACACCATTATCAATCGATCTTCCATCAACCATAGCTGCGGCAGAAGGAGCGAGGGCTTGTGACTTAGCTGCCAGAGCAGGCGAAACTGATTGGGGCTTCTTGTGATATCCGTAGTCGATTCTTGCGAATGCTGTCGAAAAAATAAATAAGCTCGAAATCGCAAATAACTTTCTCATAAAAATTCCTTTGTTTGATACCACCTCATCGGAGCACAAGATAAAAACTACAGAGAGAGTTTTAGAAAAAGCCTAAAAATGAGATAAGTCTTCGGACTATGATAAGACTTCTCCTCTTTATCTTTTTAATTCAAGGCCTTTGGGCAAAACCAATTGTTATGCTTGGTTACTTTACGCCGTTCAATCAAAAGAAACTCAATAACTCCGACACATTCACTCAGGAAATTATTAAGAAGAATGAAAAGGACTTTCAGTTCATCAGGTGCGAAATACCATCGGTTTACTCAACATCCTATGATGTCTTCCGTGAATGCCTAAAAAAAATGGAGGGAGTCCCGGATTTGATCTTGGGCTTCGGCGAAGGTGATTGTGACTTAAAATTTGAAACGATTCTAAAAAATCTAGATGATAGCGATACTGCAGATAATATGGGTGCAGTAAAACGAAAGGAAAAAATTATTTCCACAGGTGCTGACTTTATCTCTCTTAACTATCCTCTGAAAGAAGCTTACTGCCAATTAGACGAAAAAGAACAGGAGTCACTTGTCATCTCATTTCTCTCAGGAGGTTTTCTCTGTAATCACTTGGCCTATCAAGTTCGTCATTTCGATGAAGATCTCACCGCTGGTTTTATCCATGTTCCGAATCATCAGTGCAAAGATCTAGTAAAAAAAAATATGGAGAATGTAGCCCTAATCTCCAAGATGCTTCAAACTCTTGTTACAGCATCTCCTGTAGATCTTCCCTTGTATAAGTCTCACTTAGTTTTAAAAAGAGAACAATCAAAGAGAGAGGATGATAAGTGTGGAGAGAAGTTTTATAAGCAAATCAAAGGAACTGATGAGTTAAGTTTTTGGCCATTTTCAATGCTACGCTAAAACCATTTTTGTAATACCCACCAAGAAAAATTCTTCCTTCCTGATCTCGGATACAATAAGGCATTCTTTTTTTTGCTTTTTCTCTTAGACCAACACGGATCTTCCAAGACTCATAAGGGGGAAGATCTGAGACTTCCCTTCTGGCTTTAGTCAGGATTTTTTTTAACTCATCCTGAGAGGCAAGAAAATGAAAAGCCTCTTTGGAAGTTGAGCCCAAAAGAATCATGGAAAGGTCATGATGATAAATAAGATTTATACCATCGACGGTTAAAGAAAAAGAAGCTCTGTCTTTAAGCTGATGATGGGATTCTAGATAAGCTCCCTGAATTGATTTCGACGAGAGTTCTGGTAGAAAAAACTTCTGATAAACTCCCGCACAAAAAACGATCTGATCAGCGATAAGCTTATCGCCTGATTTAAAAAAGAGCTCATTACTCTGAACAGATATTACGGCATCGTTAATCCTAGAAACACCCTGACTCTTCTCCCAAAGCCAATTGAGATAAATAGCGGGGTTGATGATGAAGGCTTCCTCTTCGTACTTTGAGTATGGTTGTGTTAAGGGAAAGCTCTGAAAGCTCGAAGTCTCAGGCAGGGTACCAAATCGTTGAATAAATTTATCATCATCTTTACGGCCAAGTTGTGTATGAATCACCTTTTTCACCCCTTCAGGTGAATCATGATCAAAGTGGTCCTTAAAAGTTTGATAACCTTCATGAAGGAGCTTGCCTAATGGAGATAAATCCTCATTAACTCCACGAGCAGCCACCACAGCAGTCGAAGATAAAGTGCATGGAGGAAAAAGATTTTTATCGTCAATTAAAAAAATTTTTGAAAAGTTTTTTTTCTCTTTGGCAAGAGTGAAAATTAAAGAATGTGCTGCAATCCCAGCTCCCACGATGGCAAGTGTCGTCAAATTAAATCTCCCTCTAGATTTCACCTAAATTATGACACAAAATCTTGCCAATTTCCATCTCATCTCGCTAACCTTAAATCTCTTTAAAATTACTGAGGAAGTCTATGTCACAAACCGTTTTAGATCCGAAAGCTATCATTTACTGTACGCAAAAGCTTGGCCTCCCGGCACAAAAAGTTATGAGCACAGCTCAGCTCTTATTTGTTGAAGAATGTACGATCCCCTTCATCTCAAGATATCGAAAAGAAGTCACTGGTGGTCTGGATGAAGTCCAAATCAGAGATATTCAAGAATCATATAATGAGTATGTTGAAACAGAGAAGAGACGAGAATTTATTCTTGAAGCCATTAAGAAAATGGAAGCCCTTACTCCAGAATTACAGAGGCAAATTAAGGTTGCGCAAACCTTGGCACAACTTGAAGACATCTACGCTCCTTATAAATCAAAGAAAAAAACAAAGGCCATGATTGCAAAAGATAATGGACTTGAGCCACTGAGTGAGATGATTTTAACAGGTACGAAAGATATTAAAACAATTCTCTCTGAAATAAATGATAAGTTCGTAACTCCATCTCAAGGAAAAGTTAAAGATGTCCAGGAAGCAGTGACTGGCGCCTGTGATATCCTGATTGAAAAATTCGCCCATCAGTTAGAAGTTAAAGAAAAAATCCGCCAAGCCTTTTGGTCAAGTGGCGCTTTAAAATCTGCTCTTAGAAAAGACGGGGAAAAAATTGAAGATGCTCAGAAATTCAAAGATTTTTTTGAATTCAGTGAACCTCTTTCAAAGATTAAAGACCCGAAAGCCTCACATCGCTACATGGCCATGCGCCGAGGGATGAATCTTAAGATTCTCAAAGTTGATGCTGAGATAGCTCCAGAGATAGGTCTGAGCCTTATTGAAGAGGAATTTTTCCCTAAAAAAAGTGCTTTAGCGAACTATGAGATCCTCAAAAAATGTGCTGAAAAATCCTACGCAAATTACATTCAACCCTCTCTCGATCTTGAAGTTAAAAACGATTTGAAAAAAATTGCTGATACGGCAGCAATCTCAGTGTTTGGCATTAATCTTAAAAACCTTCTCTTACAACCCTATCTCGGTTCAAAAGCTGTATTAGGAATTGACCCTGGAGTTAGGACGGGTTGTAAAGTTGTGATTGTTGATGACACAGGTAAATTTTTAGGTGATCACGTTGTGTACCCTTTTGAGCCTAAAAACGATAAAGTAGGAGCCGCTCAGATTCTCACCAAAATGATTGAGATGTTTAAAGTTGAGTATGTTGCGATTGGTAACGGAACTTATGGTCGAGAGACACTCGAGTTCGTGGAAACTCATATTTCTCAAGTGAAAGACGGAAAAGTTAAAGCGACCATGATTTCTGAGGCAGGAGCTTCAGTTTACTCTGCAAGTGATATCGCAAGAGAAGAGTTTCCGGATAAGGATGTTACGGTGAGAGGAGCGATCTCTATTGCACGAAGATTCCAAGATCCCCTCGCTGAACTTGTGAAGATTGACCCGAAATCAATTGGTGTCGGACAATACCAACATGATGTGAACCAAGTACAACTTAAAAATAATCTTGAAGCCGTTGTGGAATCCTGTGTGAACTTTGTGGGAGTTGATTTAAATACAGCATCGGCACCATTACTCTCCTACGTCTCCGGTATAGGACAAAGTGTCGCTCAAAATATTGTCAAATTCAGGAATCAAAATGGAAGTTTTAAGACGAGACAAGATCTTCTTAAAGTTTCACGCTTCACTCAAAAAATCTTTGAACAATCAGCTGGGTTTTTAAGGATTTACTCTAGCGCGCATCCGCTTGATGGTACATTTATTCACCCTGAAAGATATGCGACTCTCGAGAAATGGGTTTCGGCTAAAAAAAGATCTCTTCAAGATCTCCTCGTAGACCAAGAACTCCAGAACACTCTGGCGGTGGACAAAGAACTTAAGGCTGAAATCGGTGAAATTACTCTACAAGATATTGTAAAATGCTTAAAAGCTCCGACTCAAGATCCTCGGACGACGTTTAAGTCTGTTGAATTCACGAAAGGCATTTCTGATCTTAAGGATTTGAAAATTGGACAATGGTACAATGGTGTCGTGACCAACATCACCATGTTTGGTGCCTTTGTCGATATTGGGATCAAAGAAAATGGACTTCTTCATATCTCTGAGATGAGTGATAAATTCGTTGAGAATGCCATGGACGAGCTTAAAGTGGGCCAGGAACTAAAGGTAAGAATCCTAGGCATAGATATGGACCGCAGAAGGATTTCTCTCTCATGTAAATCAGACTCTGATGTTCAAGGGGTCACTGGCGTTGACCAAGGGAGAAAAGCTAAGCCACGTGCTGACTTTAATCTGCCAGCACAGTCAGCAGGCTTTAAAAATAATGCGTTTTCTGGTCTAAAAAATCTGAATCTCAAAAAATAAGTGTCACGCTGGCCCCATTCTTAAGAAACGGGCCAGCACTTTCTCATATTTAATTACCACCTCTTTTCATTTTCTCCTCTCAAATTTATAAATAAAGTAAGCCCGAATAAACGGCAGGAGGAATTCATGATCAAACTTATTTCAATCTTTTTTCTTCTCTCTTCCCTTTCATCTTTTGCTCAAATTCAACAGAGAAGACCAGCACCGGCTCCAGATTATGGAAGAGGACCAGGAACAGAAATAAGTGACCTCCAGTACCGTGTAAGAACTCTCGAAGCAGTCGTTCAAGAGCTTCAATACCAATTGAGAGAATTACAAAACCAAGGGCCAAGAGGACCAAGAGGCCCTCAAAGACCGGAGCCAAGAATCATCAATGTCTGTGTTCTTAAAACTAATTTTGATGGAACCTTTATCGGCAAATCTGTCTCTCGCCTAGAAGCAGAAACAATCGCTCGAAACGAATGCGAAAGAGCAAGAGCAAGTTTCTGTGGATCAACTCAAGTTAAGTGCGAAGAAGTAAGAGAGTAAAACTTTGTGTAATCGTGAGAGATAAAATCTCTCACGATTACATTTGACATCCATCAGGAGTAAAAGATCCTTTTCCTGAACATAACGGATTTACTGAATACACAACCCAAGGACGACCACTTTTACATCTTGCAACTAAGTCACCAGTCAAGCTATCTAATTTGACATGAGTCTGATCTCTTCCATAAGAAAATCCTATTCCTACATAAGCATCATTAATATCAACTCCAGATTGCTTAATCTGGCTATTCTGACATGGACTTGTCCAACCACCAGCATTTCTATTAGGTACGTAATCTGCACAAAGAGTTGTTGCACTAATTTTAACAGACGTTCCAGTAGCAGTTAATTTTAGATTTGCCCAACCGGCACCTGCGCAGCCACCAAATCCGTAAATGTGTCCTAAATTCACAGGAGAATTAAAGGGAACAACAGAAAAAGTCATTTCATACCATGATGTACCATCACAATATTTCATCATCTTTGTCGAGGAAAAATATTTATACATTCCCTCCTCACGATTTAAACAACTATCTTTTATGGATCCTTTCATACTGACCCATTGAGATCCATTGCAAAACTTTAAGTCTCCACCTTCATAAGTAATTTTACTTTTTAAATTAAGAGGACAATTACCTAGTGCAGTAACTTGAGAACTTTTCCAACTCGAACCATCACACCATTTCCAATCAGCCTCAGTGGAGAACCAAACTAGCTTGCCAGCTTCTGAATCGGGAGATAAGCAACCTGCAATGGAGAGATGGGATAATAATAAAAAAAAGATAAATTTCATTTTTTTTCAAATGTTGGATTATTTTTAAGAAGTCTTCTTTCATTCTCTAAAACATCAATTCGCTTTTCCAACTCGTGAATTGATTCAATCATAGGTCCAATCAGAGAGTTATACTTAATGCTCAATTCTCCGAGATTATTCTCAACAACTAACTCGGGAAACTCTCTTTTAACCTCTTGAGCAATTAGTCCCATATCTTTTTTAGCATTTTTTTTCCAAACGAAGGAAACTCCTCTTAAACGTTGAATCACATCTAAGCCTCTCACAGTTGAGATATTTTCTTTTAACGTCCTATCTGAGGTTGCAAAATATCCATCCGCCTTCACCTCTCCAATGACATCTAGCTTAACAGCTGGAGTACTTGTACCAATACCAATATTTCCATTTGTCGTAACATAAAATTTTTCGTTAATTGAAGTCCTGACTTTAAAGTTTTCAAAACTACATTTTTTGTTCGTGCTATCCCAAACTCCATCTAACGACAAGCACGTCTCTTCCATTGCAGCCTGAATGATCGCATCTGTGTTTGAAAAGCACTCCTGAATCGGACTGCTCGCTCCCACTGCCTTTACACTTAACGGAATCTGGATCTCTTTCACTTGGCCATAAGCTTGCTTTTTCACACGCTCAAGACTAATGACAAAATCAATCATCCTCGTCCCGTCTGCATTGACGATATTTTTATCGACAGTTGTCATCCTCGTGATTTTAATTGAGTTACTTTCATAGGTCTTATTCGTCTCATAAACCGGATTACCTGCACTGTTTTTAATCTGAAGGACATCTGAACCGATACTAGAGGCGACGAAGGTTTGATAACATGAAGTCTTATCTAAAAAAAGCGTTGTGATCTGGCGCTTAAGTTCAAGCTCACTCATCTTCGCTTCTGAAGTCACCTGAGCTTTAGAGAAATTATCTTGAAGTTTCATGAAACCAAGAGTTGCTCCACCTAAAAGACCAGCACCTATAAGAAGTTCAGGAAGACTAAATCCTGACATCCTAAATCTTTTCTGTTCGATCTCTTTCATCTTATCAACCCTTGAGAAACAACTTTTACTCAATGGTATTTAGATCTTGATCGAACTTACAATTTAAGATTGATCTTAAGATTAAATATCGCTGACAGTCTTCAGTCATCAAACTTAAATCTGTTTTTAGTATAATTCTAGATTTATATTTTTTAATCTCTCATGAGCAGACTAATCGATGCAGCTTATATAACATGTTGGCGTGTATTGAGCTACCCGAGTCCAAGTTCCATCTGCATTTTTCGTCACTGCACAGGATGAGACACCATTGACGGCATGGTAATGATTGATCGATCAAAACTTATGAGCTCCAAGATTAGCTCCAGTGGTATAAAGAGTGACAGTCACATTACCGAGACCACCTCCTCCACTGACTTTCCATTTTTTATTTTGATCGCAATATACTGGTTGATCAGCCGCTATATCAAAAGCAAGAGTTCCCTTTGTACTACAGTCACCTCCGATCAGAACTCCCGATGCTTCGAGCTTAATGGCATCTGAGTTCGAAAAACACTCTAAAATAGGTGAGCCTGGTCCTGTTGATTTAACCGTTAAAGGAATTTGAACTTCTTCGAACTGGCCATACGCCTGTTTTTTTACTCTTTCGAGTCCGACGACAAGATCGATAATTCTCGTACCATCGGGATTCGCGATATTTTTATCGACGGTTTTTATCTTTTTGATTTTAAGTGAATTATTTTCATAAGTTTTTATTTTATCAAAAATGATAACTCCTACCCCATTTTTAATTTGAGAGACCTCAGCTCCAAGATTCACACCCGAAAAAGTGGTGGTACACGCAGCTTTATCTAAAAGAATTGATGTTATCTGCCGCTTAATCTCAAGCTCACTTAACTTGGCTTCAGAAGTTACTTGGCCTTTGAACATGTTGTCCTGTAGTTTCACGAACGCAAGAGATGCTCCACCGAGCACTCAAAGACCAACCATCAACTCCACAAAACTAACACTTAAGTTATTTTTCATTTTTCTTACCTTGAAAATTATAAATATCCTCCTGAGTATCTCTTGAAACGAATTTTTATCAACTTAAAAATGTGAAATTTAGTGCTCGATCTCTCGAGATGTCCTGGCGCCCAAATCCTTAAGACGATCAACTTTTTCAAGAATTGAGCCTTTCCCTGTACTGAGACGATTTTTTAAAAGCTTAATCGATGTATCCATCTTTTGAACCTGCGCCTCTAATTGATCAACTTCATTTAAGATAAGAGAGAATTTGTCGTAAAGTGCACCTGCTTGACGAGCAATCTCTGTAGCATTTTTATTTTGTTTTTCTATCCTCCAAAGAGATGAGACTGTTTTAAGCGAGGTAAGAAAAGTTGTGGGTCCAACGATCATTACACCTTTTTTCCAGGCAGTTTCGAACAGCTCTGTGTCGTGTTCAATTGCCAACGAAAAAGCTCCCTCAATTGGTAAAAACATCATCACAAAATCAGGAGAGAAAAGATCACTATTTTTATCATATTTTTTTGAAGATAGATTATGTAGATGGTCATGGAGTGCATCTAAAAAATGAGCGAGGTCTTCCTCCTTTGAATCTCTGGTAAAATTGAGATAAGAAACCAAACTCACCTTTGCATCAACGACCAGATGTTTTCCATCTGGAAGAAAGATAAGAGCATCAGGCAGCTGAGATTTATTATTTTCATCTTTAAGTCCCATCTGCTTTCCTTGTAAGACAAAATCCTCACCTTCTCTTAAGCCTGTTGATCTTAAAATTTTTTCTAAAACGAACTCTCCCCATATACCCTGCTTTTTATGATTACTTTTAAGGGCTTGGGTCAGATCAAGAGTTTGCTGAGTCATTTTTAACCCAGACTCATGGATTCTCTCGAGTTCTGTTTTTAAGGATGCTCTTTCTTTTATCTCAAATCGATGGTTCTCTTCGAGCTTTCGATGAAACTCCAAGAGACTTTCTTTGAGAGGAATTAAGCCCTTATCAAAGTAATCTTTAGCGTCTGTGACCCTGCTTAACTCTTGAAGCTTTTTATCCATCTGACGAAAATGGTAAAAAATGAACGAGCTAGAAAATACAATCCCGACAATAAAAATCAACAACTCCATTTGAATCCCCATTAAGAAATAGATTATTAAGTCGATAAGTTACTTTATGAAAGTATCCTTTCTCTTATTTTTAATTTTTAAATTATCTTTGGCCATGGCCAATAATATTTTTAGCGAAAAGGAATGTAAGGATATTGATATACGAGAACAAAATCCGATCATTAGTCAAAATCCTGAGATCAAAAAATATTTCACAAAAGCAAAGAACCAAGGTTCTATGGGCTGGTGTTTCGCCTTCACTGCCGCAGATTTAATCACAGCTTCCATCGGGAAACCAATTTCTTCTCTCCACATGAGTTTAATTTATAACGGTGAAGAGATGTCGGATTCTATGAGTTACTTAAGATATAAGTACGATTTACTTGAGAAAAAATTATTACCAGGGAAGTATAAATTTGATGAGATCGCAACGGGTGGTTTTGTGAACGAAGCGATTAACAGAGCTTCTGGAGGTTATCTCTGCCTTGAAGAAAATCTGCCTTTCTCCTACGAAGATGATAATACTTATTTCGCTCTTAGAAAACTTGAAGATTTTAAGCAGAAAACTCTTGAAAGTAATCAGGACAATGCAGAATACCTATGCGAAATCGTAAAAAATCTTTTCCCTAAACACACTTTCAACAAGAAAGAACTTCTAAGAATTGGCGAAGATGTTTTACGCAGAAACCTAAACTCTGTTTTAAAGGATGCTGCTAAACGTGTGTGCGCTGGAAAAATGATCAAAATTCCTAAGCTCATTGGAGTGAGAATTGAAAAAGACAGTCATCCCTACAACAAAAACTATAACTATTTAAAAGCGATCAATAACCTTCTTGATCAAGGAAAGCCTCTTGCTGTTGGTTATGAACTTGAACAAATAAGCAGTACGGAAGGCAGCCATTCTTCAATTATATTAGCCCGAAAATGGATCAATGGAAGTTGTAAGTATCTTGTGCGAAACTCATGGGGAAACAGTTGTGGAGTCCTCATTTCAAAGGTCGTTGACTGTAATAAAGAAACAGGAACATTCTGGATCAAAGATAAGGATTTAAATGAAATTTCTTCTAGCTTTAATTATATCAAGTAATCTTTATGCCCTAGACTGTCAAAAAAAAGTTAGTGGGGTGACTTTTAAGAAAAAAATTGAACTCTGTTTTAATGGAACTCACTATTTTTCTCCAGATGTGAAAAATGTGATGCAAGAATTTTTAACTCCTAAAAGAAAGATAGCAAAATTTACTGCTAGTGCAAATCCTAGTACTGTCATCTGTTCTGCTCACGGAGGTGAGAATCTCTTCGTTAAGATAGAGGGTGAAGACTATCTTTTCTGTAAAAAAGCCAATCTCTACGTAGAATCCGATCTTGTCACTCTTCTATATGTGGAAAATTAATCCTCATCAGATCTTTTTGAAGTAGATCATAAATCGATTAAAATAGAATTATGTCAAAAGAGATGACTCTCAAAACGAGTCTAGATTCTAAACTTGTCGAAAAATTTAAAAAAGCTTCCCAGAAGAAGCTCAACATCGACGATTTTGTTTCTGAATTCCTAGGAGAATTTCTGTCTAGTGACACAAAAAAAGCCTATATCAAAGACCTTGCCTTTTTTTTTCAGTTTCTAAGATCTGGAGGAGTCATCATCTCATCACCATCTGAGATTCAGAGTTATCATTTCCAACTCTACCGCGATCATTTGATTGAAAAAAATCTCTCATCTGCCACGATCAATCGACGTTTAGTTGCCGTCAGGTCTTTTATCAAATGGGCCGTATCCGTCAGGATCCTGGATCACAATCCTTTAGATGCGATCAAACTCCCTAAGGTTCAAACCGAGGCTCCTACCAATGCCTTTGAGGATCACGAAGTTGTTCAAATGATCAATGCTCCTCATCTTGAGAACTATAAAGGGAAAATGCATCGATTCGTCATGGTTTTGCTTTTTAATCTCGGCTTAAGACGATCAGAGCTAACGAATTTAAAACTCAGTGATATCTATGAAGAACGAGGTCACTCGGTACTTAAAGTCCACGGTAAAGGAGATAAGGTTAGGCTTATTCCTTTAAATCAGTTCATACAGCATGAAATCCAAGCTTATCTCAATCAATTTGAACCTCAGTTAACCGCGAACGATTACCTCATCCAAACTGAACGAGAAAAACGTAACTCAAAACCAATTGATGGATCGACTATTTATCGTGTCATCAATAAATATGCGAGAGACCTCAACATCAATAAGCAAGTTTCTCCTCACTCCTGTCGAGCAACAGTGATTTCGCATTTACTTGATACTCAAATGACACCCATCCGAGATGTTGCCTCCTTCGCAGGCCATACCAACATCACCACAACCGAAAGATATGATAAGAGAAGGAAGAATCTTGATAACAATCCAGCCTATGATGTGGATTATGACTCAATCAAGAAAGTGATCTGACAATCTTTAAAAAATTTGAGTTCTCTTTTTTAAACTGCTCAAATGAAAGATAGCTAAAGAACAAGCTAATCAGAAATGGGATAAAGAAACTTATGAGCAAACTAGTGAGTGTAACCTCAACAGGAAAGTTTCTCTCGATAAAAACATCAGGCATCACTCGATGACCACTTGTCCTTAAAAATTCTAAAATCCCAACTCCTGCTCCAAGTCCCATGATAACCGTAATGAAAGACATGATGAAAACCATAGAAAAACAAAGCTTCATAATTTTAGATTGATCAAGGCCGAGTATCCAAAAGCTCATGAGATCCTTTTTGATCTTATCAAAAAAAATCATGAGTCCAGTTGTAATAGCAATAGAAACTAAAAAGCTCATAGCTCCAAAAAGCACGAGCATCACTCTCGTCTCAAGATTTAGCGACCATACAAGAGCACTATTCATTTCTTCCCAGCTTAAGATACTGAGACTAGGGTATGTTTTAAATTTTGCTAATTGAATTTTTGAAGGAGAAGAAAATAACCTGAAATGACTATATTCTCTTCGCTTAAGAAGATTTTGAATTTTAGGTAACCTAACCCAAGCCTCAAATTCATCGACTTCTGGAAGCTCCGTATAGAGATAATCCGAAAGCGACGCTGTCACAAAGCGAGGGACTTCTCCCATGAGAGAGTCTGAGATTTCAGGCGTGATGAGTTGCACTTCATCAGTTAAATCAACTTTAAGTTTATGAGCGAGTTCACTGCCCATCACTATGCCTTTAAAGTCTTTTTCTTCAAGAAAAGGGATCTTTAATCTCGTTTCATCGACTCCATGAATTTTAGCAGGAAAAGCAAAATTTCCTTTTTTGATCATCACTTCTGTCTCTAGCTCAGCTAAAAATGGAATTTTTTCCAGAATCATGTATTTTTTAAGTTCATCTTGCTCATCAAGACTTAAGTCGCGGACATCGACTAAAAAATCTCCATGAATGGCCTTAGACCGTGAGATCAAACCTTTCTGAAGCCCATGCATGACACCTTGAATGACCGTTAGGCTCATGGCCGAAAGAAAGAGACCAAAGACTGCGATAAAAAGCAGTCTCTGGCGTGTCTTCGCACTAACGATGTAGAGAAAAAAATATCTGAAAAAAAGTAAAAGTTTCATCTCAAAGGTCGTAAAACTTTTTCTTATCTTGACTCATAAGAGTCAAAAAAGGTGCTGGAGCATACCTTTGAGAGCTCACATCTCTTGAGAAGTTCACCAGGCGCTGATGAATTTGCTCAATCCCCTCATAATCCGCCCACTTTAAAAGTCCACCTTTAAAAGGAGGGAAACCAGTTCCATAAATCATTCCAATATCGACTGTGGAAGCTTTTTCACAAATTCTATCAGCCAAGATATAAGCTGCTTCATTGACCATTGGTAAAAAGAGTCTCATTTGGATTTCAAGTTCATCTTTTTTTATTTTCTTTGGAGAAACGATATCTTTTGCAACTTGATTAACACCTGCTTCCTTACCCTTTTCGTCATAAAGATAAAAACCTTTTTGATTTTTCTTTCCTAATAGACCTGCCTCGTAAAGTTTATGAGCATACTCATGAGGTGTCGCTCGCTCGCCAAGGCCATCATGCATGATCTTTCCAACTTTTACACATACATCAAGACCAATTTCATCCATCAAGCGGCATGGCCCCATCGGCATTCCAAAATTAAGTGCTGCCTCATCTAGTTCTTCGATCGAAACACCCTCAGCGAGAAGGAAAGCAGCCTCATTCAGATATGGTGCTAAAATTCGATTGACGAGAAAACCAGGGCCATCCTTAACGACGATTGGGGTCTTCTTCACATCTAGAACCCACTTGATCAAACGATCAATCGTTAATTGATCGCATTTTTCATGAGTAATAATCTCAACGAGTGGCATTTTATTAACAGGATTAAAGAAATGCAGTCCTGCAAAACGAGATGACTTTTTAAGCGCCTTACTCATCTCACTCACGGACAATGAAGAAGTGTTCGTTGTGATGAGAGAATCTTCTGCAACATAGGTTTCTAGTTCAGAGAGAACTTTTTTCTTAAGATCCATATTTTCAACAACAGCTTCAACCGTTAAATCAACTTTCTTAAAATTATCGAAGCTTAATGTTGGATGGATTGATCGCATTTTACGGTTAAAGTCATCTTCACTCATTTTTCTTTTTCTGAGAGCTCCAGAAAAATTAAGGGAAGCCTGTTTTAACCCGAGTTCAAGAGCTTCTTTGGTAATATCTTTCATGACCGGTGTCTGATTATTTTGAGCAAATAACCAAGCAATCCCTCCTCCCATCACTCCTGCTCCAAGAACAGCTCCTTGCTTCACATCGGGAAGCGAACTCTTGTTATCGAGTTTCTTCGATTGATCAGTCAGGAAAAACACATGCTGTAAGTTTTTAGACTCTAAACTCTGAGAGAGTTCGGCAAAGGCTTGAGCTTCAAGATTGAGATAATCCGTTCTTTTTTTGCCTGCTCCATTTTCTAAAACTTCAAGAATTTTCAGCGGTGCTGGATAAAACCCTTTGGTTGTCTCCATAACTTTCTCTCGAGCTTTTTGGAAGATAATTTTCCGTGTAAGAAAATTATCCATGGCAACAGCTTGGATTTCTTGTTTGAGATCTTTTTTCTTTTTCAGTGATTTAAATAAATAGCTCGGAGCTAATTCCTTCATCCTCTCAACTGGTAACACCGCTTCGGCTAGACCCAGTTTTATAAGATTTTTTCCCTTAATCTGCTTACCTGTTAAAATCATATCCAATGAAGTCGGTAGTCCTACTTTTTTAGGCAATCGATATGTACCACCAAATCCAGGAAGAACTCCAAGCATCACTTCAGGAAGACCCAAAGCCGTTTTTGACGAATCCGAAACAAAGATTTTTTTACAACTCAAGGCTAACTCAAGACCGCCACCAAGACACACACCATCAACAAGAGCGGCCGTAGGAATAGATAAATCCTCAAGGGCGTTAAAAATCTGATGAGCCTGCTCTAGGGCCTTTAAAGCTTCTCCCTCAGACTTGAGAGAATTAATCACGGTGACATCAACACCGGCCAAAAAGACTCCTGGCTTATGAGAGAAAAAGATAGCTCCCTTAATCGCATTTTTAAGAGCGAGATCTTTTAATTCATCGACCGTAAGCTTAAGCTCTTCAATGGTTTCTCTTGTGAGAGTTGTCATGGATTTTTTTTCATTTAACCCAAAACCAATCCAAGCGATCTGATCTTTGATTTCAAAAGTAAGTTTCTTGTCTTGCATATGATGTCCTATCTTTTTAAATTTTCAATTAACACAGCTCCACCTTGGCCGCCACCAATACATAGTGTAGCAATACCATATTTTTTCTTCGATCTCATGAGTTCATGAGCAAGTGTCACCACAAGTCTTGACCCCGTTGATCCAACTGGGTGACCGAGAGCAATTGCTCCTCCGTTCACGTTAAGTTTTTCGAGAGGAATTTCTCCAATTTTTTCATGAATCCCCCATCTTGCAGAGAGTGATTGATCTTTCATCACTTTCACACAGGAGAGAACTTGAGCAGCGAACGCTTCGTTCAGTTCAATAAGATCCATCTGATCAATCGTCATGTTTGTTCTCTTGAGTAACCCATGAGTGGCCATCACTGGACCAAGACCCATTCTTTCAGGCTCAAGTCCATGGAAGTGGTAATCGACAAGTCTTGCCATCGGATTCAAGTTATATTTTTTAACTGCTTCTTCACTAGCGAGTAACCACACCGATCCGCCATCTGTAATAGGACAAGCGTTACCAACAGTTACTGTGCCAGTTTCTCTTTCAAAGTAAGGCTTCATTTTACCAAGGCCTTCGATTGTTGAGTTCGGTCTAGGTCCGATATCATCGGCGATCATTTTATCTAATTTTTCCCCACCAGTAAGTGGGAGAATTTCATCACGGAATTTTCCAGACTTCATAGCAGCTGTTGCTAATTGGTGAGAACGGTTGGCAAACTCATCCTGCTCCAAACGAGAGATTCCTAACTCACGTGCAAGAGTCTCTGCTGTTTGACCCATATTTTTTCCACAAAAAGGATCCGTCAAACCTTGAACGACAGCTATGACCGGTGAAAGGTGACCAGGACGAAATCCAGAGATCGCCTTGAGTTTTTGTCCCACTGTTTTAGCCTTACTTAAATCTTCGAACATTTTTGTCATTTGCTTGTTAAACATGAGAGGCATCTGGGTCATGTTTTCAACTCCGCCTGCGAAAATCAAATCTGATCTTCCAGAACTGATCTTATCGTAAGCTTGTGATAGAGCTTCCATCCCTGAGGCACAGTTTCTGTGGACTGAATAACCGGAGGTTTTTTTGTGTAGGCCAGCCTCAAGCGCGATCACTCTTCCGATGTTGGGATATTTAGCTGGAGTCCCAGTATTTCCCATAATCACTTCATCAATTTGATCTGACGGAAGTGCATATTTATCCATTAAGTGTCTGATGAGGTAGTGACCTAAGTAAGGAGCTGCGATCTCTCTGAGTTCTCCACCTGCTTTGACCTGAGGAGTTCTTTTTCCATCGACAAGATAAACTGCTTTCATACATCGTCCTTTATTTAAAATAAAAAATTAAGATAGTTTATTTTAAGTCAGGATGAGGCGGATTTGAAGTTTTATTCAATAAAAAAGCCCTCCAAAAAGGAGGGCTTTTTTCGAGGGGGAAAAAACGGTGGAGGGATTAAAACATAATCACTGCACCAACATAAATTGAGAGAGCATGTGAGTTAATGATTTCTTCACCCAACTCTCTCAGACGTTTTTGGTCTGGTGAGTTATTTGGGTTCTTCGTGTTTTTGCTCGACAATGAGTTACCTAAGCCAGAAGAATAAGCTGCCTCAAGGTTAATCCCAAAGTTCTGCGTAATAAGGATTTCAGAACCGGCCATTAACTGCCCTGAAACAAAGCTTGTGTTGTATTCTTCATTACCGAACATAAAACCACTAAAATTCGCTGGATCATTTTCATTATATTTTAGAGAAGCTCTGTTATATCCAAGTCCAGCTCCGACGTAAGGTCTAAATCTGTTCTTATTTGTGATAAAAAACTTACCATAAAGGTCAATTCCCATTGAACGATACTGAATCTCACGACCTTTTGCTCCGTAGTAGTTGTAATAATTCGAGCTGTAAGACTGGTTTCCATAATAGTTGTTGGCAAAGTCTTCAGTTTTTAACTGAGCAAAATTAAACCCCATACCAATACTAAAGCGATTATTGAGGTTACTTTCTAAGCGAAGCCCTGCTGCAAGCTCTGTCTCAAGCTGCTCAACATCTCCGTTATACGTTGTTGCACCTAAATAAGTGAGGACCTTCATTTTTTCCAGAGCAGCAAACTCTTCATCCGAAACCTCAGCAGATTGTGCTACTTCTTTTTTAGCTTCGACTTTATGAGATTCAGCTTTTTTATGCCCTTTATATTTATCTTTGTAAGGCTCACATTCAGGAGTATTTAATTCTTCTACAATACACTTTAATTTTTTCTGACCTTCTTCATACTTATTGTTGAAGTCTTTAATCGCTCTGGTCGATTCGATTTTCTGATCGATATATTCATCTTGGCTTTCTAAAAGTTTTTCAGTTTGGTTTGTGAGCTTTCCAAGCCCCTTAGCTTTTTCTTTGTTGAGCTCCGTTCCAGTCTTTTGCTTGTTAAGCTCAGATTTGATCTGCTCAAGTTCACCATCAGTCACGGGCTTGTCGTGAAGGTATCCATCAACATTAATAGGATCAGAATTTAGCACCTGCTCTTCATTCGCTTTCGCATACGTAGTAGCGAAACTTAAGCTCAGAGCTAATACAAGTAGTGTTGTTGGTTTCATGTCTCTCCTCCTCGAGGGGAATAATAAAATATAAGCTTATGCTACCAGTTTTAAGGAGACGATCCATGATAAACTACTGAAGAGTGTATAATTAACACGGTGTATAAAAACAAGACATTTACCTTGGAAGATTAAACACCCTGTAGCGACCGGAACTGTCCTGCTCGATGGTAGACTTGAATGAATTTAGATACTTAGACAGGTAGCTGTTTGGGTTATCAATCAAGTACTCATTCATCTTTTTGAGGAAGATAAAGCCCAACCCAAGGGAGACAGCAATCATCAGCATGTATTCAATAGAAGTCTGGCCTAGGCTTTTTCTCATGAATTTCAAGAAAACCTCTCCAAGGAGTAATACTGTGAAAGGAGACCAAATGACGTGTATTTAAAATTACCCCAGTAATCAAAGTCCTTAATCACCGTATCGTCATCTTTTAAAAGAAAATTCATAGATTCAAAAATCACACTCTCTTTTTTTATCGATGAAAAGCCTAACCTAAGATCAAGTGTCATGAGTTTCGTCGGTACGACATCGATATCCTCTGAGACAAGATTCAGATCATTCAGGTCATTTCTATAAGTGAGCTCAGTACGCGCTTGAGAGAAGCTCGGCTTACTCGCATTCAAGCTTTCATATGGCCAATGATAAATCATTTGATGGCTATCCCTTAAGAGTACCCTGTAGGGAAGGTTTGATCCCAATGATGCATCTGACGTTAAAATAGATATCGATTGAGGAAGAAAAACTCCTGCGAACTTCTTTCGTGGCTCAACCTGGAGGGTTTGATACAAAGGGTAAGGAGTTTCAAGATTAAAAACATCCTCAGGAACGACGTGATTAAAAAAAAGGACTTTATTAGCACCAACGACACCTTCAAAACTTGCAAGAAGAAGGTTAATGAATTTACCATCTTGAAGTTGCCAGTGTTGAATTTTACTTTGTTTATAATCTCCCCCCACAAGACTCAATCGATGCCTAAGCTGAGACAAGAGGAAGAACTCTTGGTGACTAAAAATTTGAGAAAATGTCCTGAAAAAATAAAAATAGATCTCCGTTTGTGTCAGCGAAGACTTTAATTTGTTTTCATGAAAAAGACTCAAAAGTTGGAGAAGAGTTTTATACCGAAGATCTTTGATCTCCGAGTAGGATGCATTAAGAAGAGCGTTAAATTGTCTAAAAAAAGACTTGAGCCAGGCGGGGCCACTCAGCTCAAAAGGCGAGAACTTATTCTTTAGTCGCTGATCATAGAGATACTCTTCATAGCGAGACATTTCACTTAAGAAAAAACTATTAAACTCATCTGGTTTCTCAGCAAAGAAACTCTCCATCAGCTCAGGTTTTAAGAATTCAGGAAATTTCCGTAAAAACTCTCTAAAGTTTTGGTAGGGCAAATCACCCAGTAGGAGATCCTGAGACTCCGTCGACAAATGAACAGATGAGAATTTAATAAAATCTCTTATTTTTTGAAGCTCAGGGATTTGATATTTTTTTCCGATCCTCTCTAGTGCATTAATCTCAAGATGACTTAGATAAAGTTCAGCATAAGCCTGCGAGTCCACTTTCGGTTCTGCAATCACAAGGCTTGAGAGACCTCTTTGAGAGGCTAAAATCGCCCTAACAAGTGAAGGTAGGTTTTGGCCGATATTAAGTTCATGATAATGATTTTTAAGCATTGAGGATAAGATCCTTTAGCGTTTTAAAATGTTCCTCGTTCTCGTAAAATGTCAGCTCTTTTTTAACCACGGGCTGCTCGAGCCAAGCTTTGAACTGATTTTCATTTAGAACAACTTTAATCCTATCAAAGGATTGAGCATAATCAAACTCAGTCGAACGTGAATTTTGTGGGCCACATGAAATCGACGGTACACTACTTACCAGTGGCTCTAAAACGGAGTGAATACTTGACTCAAACCCTCCGCCCACATAGGCATAATCAAAAAGTTGGTAAAGCTCACAGAGAATCCCCTTCTTGACCAACACGACAACCTTAGTTTTAGTTTCGATCTCACCATCTTCGGCCATCACCTGATACTCAATTGCAAGTTCTCTCATTTTAGAGAACAGCTCTGCGAGATGATCTGGACGAAGTGAATGTGGAACGATGAGAAAAAACTTCTGGATAGGAAAATCCTTAAGTAACTTTAGATCACTCGCCCATGCATTCCCCAAAATCACTCGCTCCCCTTGATTAATGGTATGAAGAGAACTTAATAACAGTGGAATCTCTGCCTGAAGCTTATCAGAACTTAAACGAAGCCTATCTTGTATCTGAGAAACTCTAAAATCAAATACTTCACCAGGAAGATTAAACTTCTCAGCAAATTTTTTCTCAACGAAATTAGTCCAAACGATCAGGCTGAAAGATTCAAAAAATTTTCGTTTATAAAAAGAGAGACTTCCGTCTTTTAATCTTTCTCGTTTGAGAGAACCCCATATGAGAATAAGCTTCATTTGTTTTTTTAACTTAAGGGCCAAAAAATCTGGAAAAAAATCATACCTCACGAGAACTAATTTTGAACTCGTCACCCAATTCAGAAGTGAGAACTCAGGTTTTACAAACTGAAGGAGAAGAGGAAAACGAAGGGCCCTGATTTGACTCTGATGATCTGAGGCTAGCTTCTGAACAGACTTTTCAACACTCGGAGAAAAGTAGATAAGCTCAATTTTCTTTCCCTCACTGATGAGTCTCAAAACAAGTGGCAACGCCTGTTGAAGCTCTCCTTCACTTGAGAATTCAAAACAAAGATCTGCCGTCTCGCCAGTGACTTTAAAACTTTCATTCTGACCAACATTTCTCAATTCAAAACTTAACCGAGCTCTCACTGGGGGAAGCCAACAGAAGAGATAAAAAGTGAATCTCAAAATAAGATCATAAATATTAAGTAATATCTTCAAGCATCTCTCCAACAACAGCGTGGACCTCTGCAACGGTGATTTCTTCAAGACAGTGAAGCTTACTGCGGAAACAATTCTTTTTTCCCGTTTGAGAACAAGGCTTGCACCACATCTCTTTAGAAATGAACCTTGATTTTTTTCCATGGGGAGTGAAACCAAATCGTGGATCTGTGGCTCCGAAGATAGTGAGGCAAGGAGTCCCCAGGGATTCTGAGATGTGGTTCATTCCGGAATCGTTACCGATACAAAGTGAAGCAGTACTTAAAACGTCAATGGACCCTTGAAGGTTCGTTTTACCTTGGAGATTAAACACCCGCGAGCTCTTAAGTTCGTCAAACACACGACAAAAATCATCCTGTGGGCCAGCGAGAATGTAGATATCAAAGTCTGTCTCCGCCAGTATCATTTTCGTTAACTGCAGGTAGTTTTTAACTGGCCAGCGTTTGGTTTCAAATGAAGCAGACGGAGCAATCACAACTCGTCGAGGATGAGTGATCTTTGATGCTCCGATGGGTGAAAGAGTGAGTGTCTCAAGAGGACAATTTTTTCGGTTAATTGCCCTTCTGACACCTCTAGTTTCTTGAAAGAGAAAAGAAATATCATTGATCACTCTCTTCACTTGAGGTTCGAGTCCCCAAAACGATAAATCAAAGCATCGCTTAAACCAAAGAGGAGCAGGAAGGCAGAGAAAGAATCTTTCGATTCGCCTTTTATCCACCACAAAGTCAGGAATCATCCAGAAATATTGTCGCAATAGAAACGATCTCGTCGTCCCATGTAGATCGAGGATAAGATCAATCGGTGTCGAACGATGAAGTGATTTAATCTCACGGAAGAGATCCGAGAGAGATGACTTCTTACGATCAAATGAGATCACTCGATTGATTAAAGGGATACCACGAACAAGAGGAGAGAATTCCTCGGAAGTCACAAAAGTTACAGTCAAATTGTCGCCGTAAAACGACTTGAGCCAAAGAACGACAGATGTCTGTAAGACAACGTCACCCATGCTGGAGAATCGGACAAGTAAAATATGCATGATTAAATTCTAAGCCGGTGAGAACTAAACTTAAAGTTAAAACTTCGTCTCATTCAGTAAACGAGCAGCCTGTTTAGCAAAATAAGTTAAAATCATATCTGCGCCCGCTCGCCTAAAACTCAAAAGCATCTCTAGCATCGCTCTGTTCTCATCGATCCAACCACGCTCTCCTGCCGCCTTAATCATGGCGTACTCTCCACTGACGTTATAAGCAGCGATCGGAAGGTGAGTTGAATCCTTCAAGGCTTTCACGACGTCCAAGTAAGGAAGTCCAGGCTTCACCATAAGGATATCCGCTCCCTCTTCTTCATCGAGCACAGCCTCCCGTAAAGCTTCTCTGATATTCGCAGGATTCATTTGGTACGTTTTTTTATCACCAAATTTTGGAGCAGAATCAAGCGCGTCTCGAAAAGGGCCATAAAAGGCCGAGGCATACTTAGCTGTGTAACTCATGATCACCGTTTCATGAAATCCCTCTTCTTCAAGAGCTTCTCTGATACTTCTCACTCTCCCATCCATCATGTCAGAAGGTCCGATAATATCAGCTCCAGCTCGAGCATGAACGAGACTCATTTTTTGTAAAACTTCGAGAGTTGGATCATTAAGGATTTTTCCCGTTTTATGATCAACAATTCCATCATGGCCATCCGACGAATAAGGATCCAAAGCAACATCCGCCATAATAATGGTCTCGGGAAACTTTTCTTTAATCGCCCTCATCGCACGTGCATTTAAGTTATTTGGATTGAGAGCCTCTGATGCTTTTGCATCTTTTAAATGATTCTCGACCACAGGAAAAAGAGCAATCGTTTGAACTCCAACTTGTCTTAGCTCCTCTACCTCTTTAAGTAAAAGATCAAGACTTAGTCGATAGACTCCTGGCATTGATGAAATAGCCTCTTTTTGAGACGTCCCTTCTTTGACAAAAAGTGGAGCAATAAAATGATTTGGCTTAAGATAAGTCTCTTGGACAAGATCTCTAAGATATGGTTGTGAGCGAAGTCTTCTCGGTCTAATAAGCATAAGTTAAGCCTTTTGAGTTGATTTAAAAACAAGGGCGTAAAGCTGGATCTGCTTCATCATAGCCGCTAGTCCGTTTGATCTATTCATCGAGAGATGTTCTGTTATACCAACATCTTTAAGAAAATCTGGACTCGTTGAAAGAATTTCATCGGGAGTTCTACCAGAGTAAACTTTCACTAAAAGTCCAATGATCCCTTTAACCAGTATGGCATCAGAATCTGCGAGAAAGTAGATAAGCCCTTCTCTTTGCTCTGGCACAAGCCAGACCTGAGATTGACAGCCTTTGACTTTGAATTTTTCAAGTTTTTTATCTTCAGGTAAGGGCGCCAGATCTTTACCCAATTCGATCAATAATTTATACCGATCCTCCCAATCACTAAGTACCTGAAAAGACTCTTTTATTTGGGAAATGGTCTGCTGGATAGACATAATGCTCCTCTCCTTGCTGCCTAAAATACTCCGAAAGGAATTTATCGTCAAAGAATGAACTCAAATATTCAGGGATAAAGCCGATAGGGTTTATATGCTCAAGGTGGATTTATGATCAAACTCGAAGCCCTTTCAAAAGAACTTATTGATAAAATGGGGATCCCTCTCAATGACCTTTGGTTAGTGAAGCTCGATGATCTCACCGAAGGCCCATTCGATACTCATACCCTTAAAAATTATGTGCAAGAAAATGCTAATGACCTCCAAGAATATGAAGTCAAAAGATTAGACCATTACGAGTGGGAACCTTTACTTAATCTTGCTACTTTTAGGGTTGAAGGAGTCGAAGCGATTGATACGAAAGAAGTTCAATACTTTGTTCTTCACCAAGGCCAAAAGGTTCAGCTAACACATAAACAGCTCGAGTCAAAAATTCGCCACGATGAACTTTCTCTTACTAACGAGATTTCGATCGATGACGGTGTAACATGGATCAAAATTAATGAACTTGATTTTTTCCAAAAAAAATTCGCGAAAGACTTCACTCTTCCTGAGAAGCCTAAGGAAGATTCCTTCCTGAAGGCCAAGCTCATCGTCGATGAAAAAGTCCTCTCATTACCTGAGGAAGACGACGACGATCAAGTCCTGATTTCGATTGCTCAGCAGGAAAGAATGATTGATGTCTCATCCTTTAAACCAGAACAGTTTCAACACGATAACTCGCAAGCAACCATCAAATGGATTGGCTCCTTCGCCGTGAGCTTTGCCATCATTCTTGTGGCTACCCCCTTTATCATGTTTAGTGGTCAAGAAACTCGCGTTTCAAAAACTGAGGATTCTGAAATTAATTCGAAACCATTTGATCAACGCCCGAACTCACGGATACCCGCTAGTGTCAAACCTTTTCAACCACAATTTACGAAGCAAGTTTTTCATCAAAATAATTATCAGCAACAGTTTAATTCTCAACAACAGCACTTCGAACCTCAGTACGATCAGCGGGATTTTCAACCTGAAACAATGATCGAGCATGAGGCTGCACCTTTGAATGAACCATCTATTGTAAGTCAAAATAATGACGGACAATCACTTGACTCAGCGATGGGCGGTGAAGTTCAGAGCTCTGACGCTAACCTAGAACAGCCCATCGTTGAAGACGCCGCAGAACTTTAAGATTGTCTGATTTAACGTCTTCGGATTAAGATTCAGTCATGATTCATCACCAATCTTTATTTATAAGCCTTGAGGGCATTGAGGGCTCGGGAAAATCCTCTCAAATAAACTTCATTAAAAGTGAACTTGAAAAAAAAGGATATGAAGTTCTTACCTTGCGAGAACCAGGTGGAACGACTTTTGGCGAGAACTTACGTCAAGCAATCCTTGAACAAAAATCTAAGCTCCATCCCTTAGCTGAAATGCATCTTTTCTTAGCCTCTCGAACACAGCTTCTCCACGAAAAAATTCTTCCTTTTTTATCTCAACCGAAGACGGCTATCCTTATTGATCGCTACCTAGATAGTAGCCTTGTCTATCAAGGAGTCGCGCGACACCTAGGCATTAACTTTGTTCTGGAACAGCACCAAGTTGCGCCCTTAAATAATTTTCCAACGAGAACGTACTATCTTAAAATTTCTCTTGAAACATCAAAAAAGAGACAGGCCATAAGAAATAATAAAAAAGATTATTTTGAACTTGAACTCGATCAGTTTCATGAGAAACTCATCCGTGGTTTTAATGAGGTAAGCGAACTTTTCTCATCACGAATAAAAACGATTGATGCGGAAAAAGATATAAACCAAGTCTCAGCAGAGATCCTTGCAGATCTGGAGACCCTCATTCATGAGTAATATTCTGATAGAGCTCGCCCGCAATAATAGACTCGGACATTTTTATCGTCTCATTCCCCCTAATAACTCTTTGACACCCAAAGCGGAGATTGAACTCTTTTTTGAGAACTTCATTCAATCCTACGCTCAAGAGATTGAGAAAACAGAGCTAACTCATGGCCAGCAACATGAGGATATTCTCATCCTTGATCAAGAAGAAAAGAAATCTCTCACGGTGGACGAAGACTTCGAAGAGCTAAATAAGTTTTTGATGCACAAACCACTTCGGTTTAAACGAAAAATTCTCTTCATCCCAGATTCGACTAAATTGACTGTGAGCTTTGCTAATAAGTGCCTCAAGATATTTGAGGAGCCACATGGAAACCTACTGATCCTTCTCGGACAGATGTCTGAACACTTGCTTGAGACGATTAAATCGAGGTCTCAGGAAATTAAACTCAAACCATCCTCTCCTGCCACTAATACTTTGGGGATTCGCTTAAGTGAACTTTCCTCCTTAAGCTTGTCGCAGTTTATTGAAAAATTTTCGAAATTGCCTGATGAAATTGATGAGATTGTGACTGCACTTTTACAACGAGAGGCACAACAAAAATCGAATGCTGCCAAGAAAGAAAAAATCCTCCTCCTGATAAAAAAATTAAATGAAATGGATTTGTACCATCAACCAGCCGCAACAAAATTAACCTTGATTTATGATCTTTTAAACTCTGATGAGCGTCGCTGATCATTGACATAACACATAATTCCATTGATGATACTTTAATGAATAACTCACCTATCTCCGAAGAATCGATGGAAGATTCGGATCAATATATTGAAAACGAAAGAGAATTTGAAGACGGATCACAGGACAGAGAGCCAAAGGAAGACACTCGTTTTAAAGAGGGTCAAATCCTTAGATTCGTAAGGGTTCGCTTCCCTGGGAACGCAAGATCTTTCCCTTTCCTTGTTGGAAAAAGAAGAATTGAATACGGCCAGAAAGTCGTTGCGATGTCAGATCGCGGGATGGCGGTTGGTTACATTAACTCCTTTCCTTACGATGTTACCTTCAATAAAAACATGCTCCCTATCAGAAGCATCGCTAAGATCGCTACTGATGAAGACATCGTTAAAGATCGGGACGCTTATTATCAGCAAAAGAATGCTGAGAATATTTGTAACGATTTAATCGAAAGATACAAACTTGATATGCAACTCACTCACGTTGAGTTCACATCATTTGGTAAAAAAGCTGTGTTTTATTTTATCGCTCCTGCTAGGGTTGATTTCCGAGACCTTGTGAAAGACCTTGTGGGTCGTTTGAAAATGAGAATAGAGCTAAGGCAAATTTCCGTGAGAGATCGATCAGCATCAATCGGAGGGATCGGGCCTTGTGGAAGAGAATTGTGTTGTTCGTCTTTCTTAACGAAGTACGGAAACGCTGGCATTAAAATGGCCAAAAACCAAGACCTCACCTTGAACTTCTCTAAGCTAAATGGAGTGTGTGGTCAGCTCAAGTGTTGTCTTCAGTACGAAGATGATGTTTACAGAGAGAAAAGATCCAAGCTTCCAAAAGAAGGTGATTTTATTTTGACCCACAATAATGATATGGGCCGAGTTGATCGACTTTATCTTTTAACCGAACAGTTCGTGATGATGACGAACAGAGGGATTAGAAAAAGATACGTCGTTGACATGTTCAAGGATGTAATCTCTCGTGAAGAAGCAAAATTCCCAGAGCAATTCGATAGCATCTCAGATGAAACTCACAAGATCATAGGACTAGATGAATCTCAGGCTGAAAAGACTAAAATTTTTGAAGCAGAAATAAAAACCTTCAAGGAAAAATCTAAAACTTTTGCCGAACAGACTTTTAGCTCTATTTTCGGTGAAAAGACTCTTGATTATTCATTGCCGGATCTTAAAGAACTTGAAAACAAAAGCAGCGTGAAAATCTTAAGACCTGAAGAAGAAGAAGAAATTCTCTACACTCCAAATCAAGATGAAATTTTGTTGGATGATGAGGATGATGGCGATGATGACTATCAGCCTGAAAGGGACGATAGACCACAAAGGCAGCCTCAACAACAAAGACCTCAGCAGTCGAGACCCCATCAACATCCAAGACAACAACAGTCTAGGAACCAGAACAATCAAAACAACAGAAGGCGTCCACCTAGGTCATAAAATGAGGATACTACACACCTCCGATTGGCACCTAGGAAAGAAGCTTTTTAAACTCGATCGACATGAAGAGCACAGTCTCTATTTAGACTGGTTAATTGATGTGGTTCACACTGACAAAATCGACATACTGCTTATTTCAGGTGACATCTTTGACAGTCCATCTCCACCTCACCAAAGCTTAAAACTGTTTTATGATTTTCTCCATCGCTTAACTCGGAATAGTCAGGTTCATGTTTTCTTGATTGCTGGAAATCATGATTCAGGCCTCCTTATCGATTCGGCTGCTCACCTCCTTCATGATCACCGGATCTTTGTCAGCGGAAGGGTTAGTCAATTAGATCAGCACTGGCATCTTTTCAAGCATCCCTCAGGAGATCTTGGCATTTGCCTTCTCCCCTTTTTTAGATCTTATGAAATACAACAAGAAAGCCAGGATTTACTAAAGGGTCTTGAGAAAATCCTCACCTGCCCCTTTGAGGTCAAACACAGGGTCTTGTTAGCTCATCACCTAGTTGGACCATTTGAAATGACAGGTACAGAACAAGTGATTGCCCTGAGTGGACTAGATTCACTGCCAATAACACTTTTTGATTCATTTTCATACGTGGCATTAGGGCATATCCATAAACATCAAAAAATAGCACCTCACATCTATTACTCTGGCTCACCTCTAGCGATGAGGTTTTCAGAGTCATCACGTAAAATTCTCAAAGAAATCGAAATTAACGAACAAGGATTAAAAATAACAGAGAGAG
>Ga0255183_1000050_pt1 | contig 54604 bp, 53 predicted proteins | sample Atl_UVDOM_RepB_8_FD_183638 | JGI IMG/M metagenome (GOLD analysis project Ga0255183, IMG submission 183638) | Freshwater microbial communities from Altamaha River, Georgia, United States - Atl_UVDOM_RepB_8d | ecosystem: Environmental > Aquatic > Freshwater > River | place: USA: Georgia...
AAGTGATCTTCACTCCCGAGAAGGCATAAGAGGACGCCAAAAGCATGGCAAGAACAGTAAGTCTTTTCATGAATCAATCCTTTGATAAAAGTCTTGCTTTTAGGATAACTTAAGCTTCTAAGTTTAAGCTACTTACCCCTTCTATCAGGACTAAAGCACTCCACTAAAGTGTTTCCCTCAACTCACCGATAAAGAATTGAAAACACATTTGTTGGAAGAAGGATAGACACATATGAAATGGATCATGCTTTGTTGTTTGATCAACTTAAGTTACGCACGGGTTGAACCCAAAGTAGAAGTTTGTGAGGATAAAAATAAAGACGAAGTCTCATCGATTTTGAGTGCGGCGGCTTTAGCGGATAACTGTCCGAAGGCAAGGCCGGAGGATATAAAAGGATTATGTGGTTACATTTGTAATAAATATAAAGATAAAAAAAATGGGACTGAAGTATATCCATTTGAGTACCAATCCATCATTTTTAAGCTCTCTTGTACATCTAGAAATGACTCCGATGAAGTAATGAACAGAAAGATACAAGTTTTTTGGAAAAAACATGAAAAGATGCTTGAATGTGATGCAGGAAACTTTAATCTCGGAAAAGGAGATCTCATCAAGTATGGCGTTGCAAATTATTTTGATGAGTTTATTTTTGATGTGACAACTTGGGGTATCAACTTAAATAAGATTGATCCCGCCGATGGAAAGACTGTTTTAGATTATGTTAAAGAAGAGATGGTTAAGAAAAAAGGCACTCCTCTAGAAACGACTTTAAAAAGTTACTATTTCGGCCTAAAAGAGGCTGGGGCAAAACATAAGAAGGATCTATGAAGTACCTTCTTCTTATACTTATAAGCTTAAACCTCTTCGCTGAGGATGAGTGTCAGGAGAAAGGTCTAGATGATAAACTTAACGAAAATCTCGCTCCTTCTAATTGTCTCTCCTTCAATAATAAAAAGTTTCTTAAAATTGGAAAAATTGAAAAAGTTTGCACTCAATGCAAATCTGAGTTTCTAGAAAAATCCAAAGTCACAATCGCTGAAAAAAATAAAGATGAAGACCTCAAAAAGATTCTATTTGATGAGTACCAAAAAAATATGACCTATGCCCTAACGGAGCTCATGAAAATCAGAAAGCTTCCTGGAATTAGTCATGATTTTAAAGCGACTATTTCTAGCTGTTCTTTTCCCAAAGAGGAAGATTTTAATCAGTGCTCAGATCTTAAGAAAATGAAATCAAAATTTGATAATCTAAAATCGGAAATGGCTTCAGAAGTTTTTAATATGATTTCAACCGAAAAAAAGCAGAAAGGTTTCTTTGAACGAAAGAATACCTGTGATGATATTAGCGAAGAAAAAATGATACTTGCAATAAATAATCAGGTTGAAATTATTTTATCTAAAAATATACAAAATCTATTAGATACAAAGAGCGAAACAGATTTTATTAATATTTTAGATACATCTTACTCCAAACTGCATCCGTCATTGTCTCAATTTGAATCACCTGAGGATTTAAAAAAATTTCTCCGAACAATTAAAGATCCTAAAACCCTAAAAGAAGTCAGAGAAACTCTTCTATCAAACAATCAATCTAAAGCCTCTGATGAAAAAATCGCGAATCTTTGCAAAGAAAGCCTAAATGGTATTAAAGAGGCTCTTTGCTCAAAGAAATCAACTGATCTTGAAGGCATAAAATACCTCACACACCTTGATGAAAAATTTAATTCTCTAAGTGAATCAAAAGCTATCTCAGTTGAAGATCAAAAAATAAACGCAGAAGCTCTCGCCTATTGTCCGGATGGGAAAGTCTATGAGCAAAAGCTCTCTGATCTTCTCTCTCGAATGTCAAAATCAATGCCTACGAGTTTTATGACAATGCCAGCAAAATCTTTTAACAATATCTATTTTGATCAATCAATTGGAACACAGAAAGAATATTTCTGTAAAAAAAGTCTAGAAACAGCGAATCTTAGCTGTCAAACTTATAAACCCTCAGATGCATTCTTAGATAAGGCATTTTATCAGTATAAATGCTCAGACGAACTCTACCAACGCCTCGCTGACTCCTCTTCTAACGATGTAAACTCGGCCATCAGGACTCTCCTCGGTGAAGCTAAAGTCTCTGATCCTAAAATCAAGCTTGCTCTTCAAAAGGAGGGACTACTTCCTCAAGATGACGGTACTGTTGTAGATACGGCGACTGACCCAGTGAGATCGAAAGATTTCTCAAAACGTTACGTCTCAAATGATGTTCAATCTCTTCCTGAAAAAAATAATCCGCAAACAAGTTCAAACTCCCAAATCGCAGAAGCTCGCTTTAACTCTGAAGCTCATAAACTTTCACAAAAAAGCATGAGATCCACAAGCGATCAAACTACTCAAAGTGAGACGAAGTTTCCAGAACTAGGCGAAGCCGATGCTGAACTTGAACGGATCCAAAATGAAATCAAACGCCGTCTTGCACTTCCGCAGTTTAAAAACGCTACCCCAGAAGAAAAAACTGAAGTCGCTCAAAATGTGGCGAGAAGTTTTAAAAAATCTCTTCCACCAACCATGATCCCTGAGCTCATTGCCCCAAGAACTGTGGCATCACTTCAACCAGAGGTTTCAGCCTCAGCCGCCGCTCCCCTGCCATCAGTCCCAACGAGCTCTCAAGGAAATATTGGCAACTCTAAGGCTCAAGCAAGCGCAGCTGCCTCTGAGAAACGCTTAAACTCTGCTCTCTCACAAATGCATGGTGCTCAAGCAAGCCTTGAAAAAGTAGATGATAAAAATGATGAACTCAAGACCGAGGAAAAAGCCGTTGCTGAACTTAATCTTGATCTCACGAAAGATACCAAGGCCTTAAGAAGCCTTCTGCTTAAAAAAGAGAACTTCAACGTGACCTATAAGCAGATTGATTTCGGTGTTGTTTTTAAAAATGATCAGTATGAGATTATTCCTATGAACTCGAGCCCCATGGCGATTAAAGTTAAGCAAGAACTCTCAACTTTCATCAATGAAGCTAGCTCGACAGGAAAATTAAAGGAATTGAACAAGAATTTGAACTCGTTTAACTTAGATGCTTAAAAAAATCTTTATTGAGTTCATTTTCTAACCGGATACCAACTCTCATCCAACCATCTTCCATCTGATAGAGATGAACGATCTGGCCCTTGAGAGGAGCCTTCAGTTTAGCGCCAAAAATTTCTTTAAGAAAAACAGAACCCTTTTCAATTTTCTTATTTTTAGTAATCAGCCCTAGCCCGTGCTTAGAAATATCAACGAGTGTCAGTTCTGAACTTTGAAGAGTGCGGTCAATTAAAGACACTTCGTCTTGATCCTCAATCGACAACTCAAATCTCTCCTCACTCCTGAGCTCCCTAACTCTCACTTCCGGTGGGATGGGAAAGTGAATCGCCGTTTTTTCTAGCCTAAATTCCTGAACCTTAAAAACCGTAGTCCTAAAGCCAAGTTTGACATAGAGCGTGGCATTTTGATCCACGAAAGTCATATCATCATCACTAAAAAAGACCATTTCTCGAGCGACAAAATCAATCTCAAAATATTTTATTGAAATTTGACGTCTTACACCCTCAATATTTTGCCAAACAAGATTTTCCGAGCGGTGAGAAGCCTTCTGAAGGATGCGCAAAATATCTTTTTGATGAGCAGTAAGCTTAAATTCTTCGTGGTTCAACATTTCTCTAGGATGCACAATATTATTTTATCTGACAATATCCTTGACGAGAGAGGTGAATTTTCATCAAATAACAGACGTTTTAAATCACCTATCTCAACCGAGAGGAAAGCATGTCACAAAAAGCTAAAGGCCCCGTTTCTCAATTTATGGAACATCATTACCGTCACTTTAATTCTGCCGCCATGATGGACGCTGTTCACGGCTACGAAGCTCACCTTGCTTCAGGTGGAAAAATGATGGTGACCCTCGCTGGTGCCATGAGTACGGCAGAGCTTGGTCTCTCTTTGGCCGACATGATCAGAAACGATAAAGTACACGCGATTTCCTGCACAGGTGCAAACCTTGAGGAAGATATTTATAACCTCGTGGCTCACGATCATTACGAGCGCATCCCGAACTGGAGGGCCCTTACAACGAAGGATGAGCAAGATCTTTATGATCGTCACCTTAACCGCGTGACAGATACTTGTATCCCTGAAGAAGCGGCCATGAGAAAAATCTGGGCGATTATGGCCGATGAATGGAAAGAAGCTGAAGCCAAAGGTGAAAGATGCTTTCCTCACGAGTTTTTCTACCGTGCACTTCTGAAAGGTAAATTCAAAAACTCCTATCAGATTGATCCAAAAAACTCTTGGATGCTTGCTGCTGCCGAAAAAAATATCCCGATGGTCGTTCCAGGTTGGGAAGATTCTACACTTGGAAATATGTACGCCTCGTTTTGCATGAGGGGTGAAGTGAAAAACGTTCACACTGTCAGAACAGGGATTGAGTACATGACAAGCCTCGCTGACTGGTACATGAAGACAGCTGAAACAAGTTCTATTGGCTTTTTCCAAATTGGTGGAGGTATCGCTGGAGACTTCCCTATTTGTGTTGTCCCAATGATCAGACAAGATCTTGAAAAAGATGACATCCGCCTTTGGGGTTACTTCTGTCAGATTTCAGATTCGACTACAAGTTACGGGTCATACTCTGGAGCTGTGCCGAATGAAAAAATCACTTGGGGTAAACTTTCTCAAACAACTCCAAGCTTTATTGTGGAATCGGATGCAACCATCGTTGCTCCACTTATGTTCGCTCATATTTTAGGATGGTAATGAAATACACAGAAGCTTTTATTAAAGAAATGCCAAAGTCAGACCTCCATCTTCACTTGGACGGCTCACTTCGTCTCAAAAGCTTGATCGAGATGGCGAAAAGACTTAGTGTCAAAATGCCAAGTTACACAGAAGAGGGCATGAAGGATTTAGTTTTTAAAGATCACTATGAAAGTCTTCCAGACTATCTCCATGGCTTTCAATACACCTGCTCTGCTTTGAGAGATTTAGAGAACATTGAGCAAGCTTCTTACGAACTTGCGATTGATAATCAGAATGAAGGTGTGACTTATATCGAACCTAGATTTGCTCCACAACTCCTCGTTGATGAAGCGAACGGTTTGACGATGGAGACGGTTCTTCGAGCTGCGAACAAAGGTTTTTCTCGTGCTCAAAAAGAGTACAATTCAAAACCAGAAGTTGTCCGAGGAGAACTTCCAGAATTTCATTACGGCATCATTAGCTGTGCCATGAGAAAGTTTGGACCGAAGGGCTACTCGCCCTACTACACTCAGTTTTATAAATCGATGGAGTACTCTAAAGAGATGGAAGTCATCGCAGAGGCAGCTCTCCAAATGGTTAAAGCAGTGGTGAAAATCCGCGACGAAGAAGGACTTCCCATTGTGGGAATCGATCTCGCGGGACAAGAGTCTGGTTATCCTCCTGGAAAATTTAAAGAAATCTATAACTATGCTCATAAAAACTTCATGCATAAAACCGTTCACGCTGGAGAAGCTTACGGAGCGGAAAGTATTTTTGGCGCAATCACAGAATGTCATGCTGACCGTCTAGGCCATGGCTACTATCTTTTTGATGAAGGAAAAATCTCTGATCCAAATATTACAGATAAGAAAAAATACATCAAAGAACTCATTTCTTTTGTGGCAGATAAACGAACAACGATTGAAGTCTGCCTTACAAGTAATCTTCAAACGAACCCTGAAATTAAAAACATCAAAGATCATTACTTTAAAGACATGCTGGCCAATAGAATGTCTGTGACGATTTGTACTGACAACCGTCTTGTTTCTAACACTAGTGTCACCAGAGAGTTCAAGCTCGCCGTTGATCATTTCGAGATTCAACCGAAGCATCTCAAGGATATCGTCGCCTACGGATTTAAAAAGAGTTTTTATCCAGGAGAATACATCCAGAAGAGAAACTGGGCCAAAAAAGTCATGAAACATTTTGATGAAGTAGCAAGAAAACATGGGGTGGAGATTTAAAATCTGGAGGAGACGGGCGGATTTGAACCGCCGGCTTTACAGTTTTGCAAACTGCTCCCTTGGGCCACTCGGGCACGTCTCCATGAGATTTTGGACAGTGTCCTAGACTTCGAGAATTTTGTCAATAAATTTAGGCACATTTATTAAGAATTGAGATCAGAGTCGAGTGAATTTCCTCTTCATCGTACTTAATAAAGTAGTCACCAAGCTTATCCCTTTGGATATCTTCAATGAGGCCCTTATTTGAAATACTCGTGTTAAAAATAACGGGAATACTCCTTGCCTCAGGGATAGATTTGATTTTCCTCACCATCCCGATCCCATTAAGAATTGGCATTTCTATATCTGTAAAAATGACATCAAAATCATAACGATGGGCCATCAACTTCTCTAATCCCTCTTGTCCATTATCAGCTGTGACAATACTAATCCCGAGGTTAGAAAAAAATGTTTTAAGTTTTTGTTGAAAAAGTTTTGAGTCCTCAACCAGAAGAACTTTTTTTCCTTGAAAGCTTGGAAGGATTTTGGTCTCAGAGGCTGAGGCGATATTGATGTTAAGAGAGTCAAGGATAAGTTCAATATCTAGAAAATTCACGAAAGATTCTTTGTCTTTATAAATACCATTAAAAAGCCTTTTAGAGGAAAAATCAAGCGCCGCTGGCACAGGTAGGACCTCAGAATTCTTAATCGTATGTATACGACCAGTTCTTGAGACGACAAAGCCAATAAGCATTTTTTGGAATTCACAGATAATAATCTTCTTTAAACTTTTCGTAGATGATTTTAGATGAAAAAACTGCTCAAGATCAATCACCGGGACAGGCACATGACGAAGGTCGTAGATGGTAATAAAAGGCAGGTATGAGTCAGGTAATTTTTGCATTTGAGAGAGATTGCACTCAACCACTTCCCTAATCTTTTGAATATTCACACCAAGTCTCATACCTGATTCATGACTTTCCTCAAGGTAAAAATCCAAAAACTTAATCAGACTTCCATCTTTCATTTCATCTACAACTGACGAACTCATATTAACTCGCTATTTGTTGAGACAATTGAATGAATTGATCAACCCTGAACTCTTTGTAAGGACGATCATTAATTTTAAGCGTAACATTTGATGTTTCTTCAGTTTTCAGCTTGAAAACATCTGAAACAATTAAACAAAAAAGAGATTGGTCAGTTGACTCTAAAACAATCACACGATCTCTTCCCTTAGACTCAAGCTTATTAAACTCATCGAGAGCATCTGATGTGACATGATTTATAGTAAGCACCGGAACAACCTTACCTCTGAGATTCATAATCCCGACGTGATGATGAAAAGGCACTGGGTAAGGAGCAACATAAACGCAATCAAGCACCTCTTTAACACTATTGATACCTACATAGAAGTTCTGCTGTTGAGACGAGAAACAAATATAGCTCTGAAGTTCTTTCTCCTCTAATTCCTTGTCGCTCATCTGTTGTTGGTTAAAAATATCTTTAAGAGGCAAGTTCATAACCGTTATCCTCTGTTTTTAAGAAATGATGAATAATTTTATCTGTAGATAAAATGAAAATAGGTTGTCCAGACTGCAAGAGAGAAACTGAACTCATAAAATCGTGCTTGGCCGAGTTTGGCGGTAGTGGTTTCGTCACAAGAGTTGACGTTTGTAATATTTGATCAACTAAAAGAGCATAGGATTCTCCATTGTACTGAACGACGCAAACGCTATGAGAGTCAAAATGCTGAGACTGTGTTCCAAAGAAGTATTCTCCGACAGGAACTACACGGATATACTTTTCATCGTGGAAGAAATAGAGTGCATTACCGTTAGATTTAATAGATCCTTTTGTCGAATTTTTAACGGCAAAAATCCGCCCAGAATCAAAAGCATAGATGTAATTATTAATTTTAATCTCTAGAGCTTGAACGATAGAGACACCTGTTGGTATATTGATAATAAAAGAAGTTCCCTTACCAATCTCCGTTTTAATTTCAACTTTCCCGCTGACCGCCTCGATGGAATTCTTAACAGCATCCATCCCCACTCCACGGCCAGAAACGTCTGTGACTTCCGATGAGGTCGAAAATCCTGGCTCAAAGATAAGATTAATAGCATCAGTATCATTTTTCACATTCGATGTGTTTAAGCCTTTTCTCTGAGCAGCGGCTAAAATATTTTTTGGGTCTATCCCTTTGCCGTCATCTTTAACTTGAATGAAAGCATTATTACCATCAAGTCCCGCGATGAGAGTCACTGTGCCGACTTCACCTTTACCAAGTTTTTTTCTCTGCAGATGATCGGACTCAATCCCATGGTCAATTGCATTCCTCACAAGGTGAATGAGTGGATCCGCGAGCATATCGATAATTTTTTTATCAAGCTCAATATTTTCTCCCTCTGTTTTAAGAATAATCTTTTTACCTGTCTTCGCCACATAGTCGTCGACTGCTTTTCTCATCCTTTGAAACACACTCGAAACAGAGTTCATACGCATCGACATCGTCTTAGACTCAATCTCGTTGATATTACGCTTTAAGATAGTGTCAAGAGCTTCAAAACTTTGAATAAAAGCAAGGTTGTTTTTCTCAAAGTTCTCACGGTTTTGTTCTACTAAATAGGCAAGCTGGTTACGGATCAAAAAAACTTCCCAAATGTTATCAAGAAGTGAGTTTACCTTGTTCAAGGGAACTCTCAAGACTTCGTTTACTACCGGGTCTTTCTTAAGATTTTTTTCTGGAGACTCAGTCTTCACTTCTTCCACTTTATTGATTTTCAAGATCATCTCTTCTATTGATTCGATCTGAAATTTAATATAATCAAATTCATCCTGGGATATCGAAATATCTGATTCCGTTGTTCTCTGACGATAATCGGAGAGAAGATTTTCCAGCTCATGCGCGAATGATCTTAACTCCTCAAAGTTAAACATCCCACTTCCACCTTTGATGGTGTGAACTGCTCGAAAAAGGATGTCCATGTCTTTTTTTGTCACATGCTGGATGTCAAAAGAATCAAACGTAGTTTTGATCGACAGAAGATTATCTTTACACTCTTCGATAAAACAATCGATGAGTTCTTGATTTTCATCGCTCATAATAATCCCTTAGGCAACTCTCGATAGAGTTGTTGATTGCTGATTATTTTTTGAGAGCTCTTCAACTGTGGTTGATTGCTCTTTAATTGACTTCGCAATCCCTCCAAACTCTTTATTAATCTCATCAACTTTATCTAACATTTTTGAAATCACTAACCGAGCATCTCCAACACTGTTAACAGCACTAGTTGAAGACTGAGTTCCATGAGAGAGTCCCTGAGAAACTCCTTCAACATCTTTTTGAATCCGTGTGAGAATTTGTTCTACTTGTCCAATGGCTGATTGAGTTTTTTCAGAAAGTCTTCCGACTTCTTCAGCAACTACTGCGAAGCCTTTACCTGCCGATCCAGCGCGAGCAGCTTCAATCGAAGCATTAAGTGCCAAAAGTTCTGTTTTATACGAAATCTCATTCACTACTTTAATGATATTATTTGCTTCAAAAGCCGTCCCCTTCAAACTCTCTAGAGATGATGAAGATTGCTCAAGAACATTTCTTACAGCTTCGATTTGATCTAAAGCCTTGATGATGACTTTTTCTCCATCTTGAGCGTATCCTTTTGCTTTATCAGTAGCGATCTGTGTTGATTGATAAACCTCAGTGATACCTTTGATCGCATCGTTAAGATTTTTTACGGCAGTAGAAATCAAATTAGCTCTTTTCTTTGAATCCGTAATAATCGTAGCAAATTTTACGACTTTTATGACTTGTCCATTAATACTCAAAATCGGGTTATAAGTCGCATTAATCCAAACCTCTTCTCCAAATTTATTCATTCGACGAAACTCACCCGATTGGAATTCACCCGCGTTTAACTTCTGCCAAAATTCCTTATACTCTTTTGAGTGGCCATAATTTATATCTGCGAAAATCCGGTGATGCTTCCCTACGATTTCATGAAGCTCATATCCCATAGCATTTAAAAAATTCTCATTCGCCGTGATAATAGTTCCATCAAGGTTAAACTCTATCACCGCTTGTGACTTACTGATAGCATTGATTTTTCCTTCAAACTCAACGTTTCTCTTTTTTTCCTCTGTGGTATTTTGTGCAAATTTAATAACCTTAATCACCTTTCCACTTTTATCACGAACTGGAGTGTAAAAAGCTGTCAACCAAATCGGCGATCCAGACTTAGAAAACCTTAAAAACTCTCCAGATTCAGATTTTCCTTCAGCTAAATTCTTCCAAAAGTTTTTATATTCCTTAGACTCTCGCAGCTCTTCAGAACAAAAAATTCCATGATGTTTACCTAGGATTTCTTCAAGAGAATACCCCACAGTGTCGAGAAAAATTTTATTTGCACTCAAAATACGTCCTGTCGGTGTGAATTCGATGGTTGCGAAATTCATATCGATAGCTTCAAGTTTCGAATTTAATGTTTCAATGACGTCGTTTGACTTAAAAAATGACATAGGACCTCTCCTCTTCTTTAAGACACTTTTTTATAATCGAAATGATTGATAAGTTCTTTTTCTAGTTCTATAGCCGTGCGCCTGATCTTCTTGATCTCAAACTCAAGTTTTTGATTCAGGTTTTCAATATCTTGAGAGATTGAACGGATAGAATCTCCAACATCTTGCTGTGAATTCTGCACTTTAAACTGACTCGAAGCGAGCCAGATTTTATGATTATGTTTTTCTAAATTTTCTAAGTGAGTATAAATATTCGTGATGAATTTAATTTTTTCAAAATCAGATTGACCGAGAAGGCTAGCATCTGATTTTTCTTTAACGAGACTCAGAAGAAGCTGAATCTCATTTTTAAGTTTTTTCGTGATTAACTCAACACTTGATGCGATCACTTTATATGTCTCAACATCAAGCTGACTAGATTGGATCTTGTTCACGCCCAAGAATGTATTGAGTGAAGTTTCAAAGGACAGATCAATAATTTCATTTAAAATAAGCGTTTCCGTACTCAACTTTTCTATCGTCGTGGACACGATAACCTCCGTTTTAACGTTTGGTCCTATCGGCGATCCTTTTTAGGGAGTTTAGGTTTAATAAGTTATCTTTGGAGTCTTGAAAGCCACCGGCTTTCAAGAGAATTTCTGTATCGCTAGATTTTATTGAATTGAAGGTTTATCTCTCCTGAGTTAATCTGTTTAATCAATAGGTTAAAGCTAAGGATAATATGGATTTACAAATATTTAGCACGATTAAAAAAATGCGCTTCAAAAACACTTATATTATGTTTGCCATCCTTTATGGGATTTCAACTTTAATTGTTCCCCTGGCCGTACAATTTCTAGTCAATAACCTTATTTTAACGGGCCTCTGGCAAAGTATGGTCACTTTCACGATAATCATCGCGATGTCACTTACCCTGGCACAAATTTTCAGGCACTCCTTAACCATCATTAGTGAATCAATTGAGCGTGATCTCTTTGATCAGTTCGCAGATCAAATTGATTTTTCGAAAGCTGAAAATAAAATTTATATCACTGAACTCTTTCACAGCCTAAAATCTTTCACGAAACTTTTCTCAGATGCGATTGAAATTCTCCTCGCCACTATCTTTGGCATGATGACGATCTTCCTTTTTCATCCGGGCTTTATTATCCTTCCGTTCATTTGTTTTTTCGCCCTACGCCTTATCTGGCAAAAGAATAGGGACGCAATTAAAACATCTATTTCTGAATCAAATGAAAAATATGAATTTATTAACCTCAGCGGTGAGCTTAGTGACGAAAAGAAGATTTACTATCTTACATCAAGAAATGATCATTTCTCTTACGTGAAGAGAAATTCCTTGATCGTCTCTGGACTCTTTATTTTAACCCAAATTCTACTGATTGGAATTGGGACATACTTCGTTCAAACAAACTCTCTCTCTATCGGGCAATTAGTTTCGGCTGAAATTATTATCTCAGGAATTTTTGCGTCTCTTCTCAAAGTTCCGAAATCCATGGAAGCTTTTTACGACTATGAGACGAGCATGTATAAATTTAAAAAGGTTATGAAATGATAGACATCGACTTGATTAGTCCAAAACTTCCGATCAAGCTTAGTGGTAAGCAGTTTTTAGGCTTTAGTCTAAGTACCCTCTTTTTATTAATTATCCTTCCATGGTATTCGTTCACAGTTGGGTCAGGTCAGGTGACTGCGATTGATCCAAATGAAAGAGTCCAAACGATCACGACACCTATCAACGGTTTCATTAAAGAGTGGCATGTGAAAGAGGGAGATGTCGTTAAAGCGAATGACCTGCTCGCGACACTCGTAGATAATGACCCTTCCCTGCTTGAGAGACTGAACCTAGAGAAAGATGCAAGTAAAGCAGCTGAAAACTCCTCAAAGCTCATGATGGAGACTGCGCGGATCAACCTTGAGCGCCAAAAAAAGTTATTCGAAGAAGGCCTCTCACCTCGTAAAGAATATGAAAAAGCCAAAATTGAATACTCAAAATTAGTGGTTGATTATCAGAAGTCTCTTGTGACGACGACGAAATCTGAGTCTCAGATCTCAAAACAAATCCAAGAAGTCCGGGCCCCACGTGATGGAGTTATTGTGAGAGTATTTCATGGAGAGAGAGGCCATCTTATTAAGTCAGGGACTCCGATTATTGTTTTCTCTCCAGACGTTACTAAAAAAGCTGTGGAAGTCTGGATTAGTGGGAACGACTCAGCTCTTCTGAGCCCAGGAATGTCTGCTCGAGTTCAATTTGAAGGTTGGCCTTCTATTCAAATTCCAGGATGGCCTTCCGTGGCTATCAATACATTTAAAGCGAAGGTTTATCTTGTGGATCAAGCAAGTTCTTATCAAGGGATGTTCCGGGTCATTTTAATTGAAGATGAAGCCTGGCCTTCGCAAAAACTTTTAAGGCTTGGTGCTAAGGCAAGAGCTTATATTTCACTCCAAAAGACCAATGTGATCTGGGAAATTTGGCGACAACTCAATAGTTTCCCGCCAGTGGTTGAACCCATTAAGGATGAGCTCAACAAACTAATGGAGAGCAAAAAAGATGACTCTTCACAAGAGGAAGGGATGAAAAAATGATTTTAACAATCATCATTTCTATCGTCCTAAGCCTTAGAGCGGAAACACTGACTGAAGCTCAATTACTTAAATCCGTTGAAGAAAATTTTAGCCTCATCCAAGCTGAAGTTTTGAGCTTTGAAGCCACTAAAAATGATGTGGTCGCGGCAGATGGAAATTTTGACCATAAATTAAAATTTAAAACACGTAAAAATATCGAAGATGTCTACCAGAACGACTACTTTGAAACATCTCTAGCGAGGAAGACTCCCTACGGGGGAATGGATCTCGTTGTTGGACATAGACAAGGAAACGGTCGATTTGCGACCTATGATAATTTCTACAAGACCTCAGGGATGGGAGAATTATTTGCAGGTTTAACTCTTCCAGTTTTGAGAAATTTCAAAATTGACCAGGAGAGACTTGATCTTAAGCTTTCCCAACTCAATCAAGAACTCGCTCAAGAGGAACTAAATTTAAAGAAGCTTATCTACAAACATAAAGCCTTAAACCTCTTCTATAAATGGATACTTGAAACCAAGAAAGTAGAAATTCGCTCTCAGATCCTTAAACTTGCAGAAGAACGACAAGAAATGATCGCGAAGAAAGTCTCAGCTGGAGATACTGAAAAAATAAAAATAAACGACAATATGAGGACCATCGACAAAAGAAGAGATGAACTCCTAAAAAGTCAGGTCGATCTTCAAAAAATTAAAACGGAGCTTGCTCTTTTTTTAAGAGACGCTGACGGACAAGCTTTCAACCTCGATAAATTTAATAACAAAATCACAGATCTTGTTACACATTCGGTAGACGAGCTGAAATTCAATCCTTCTGAATTAACTCAGTTAAACCTTTTAAAAAAACAATTAAAACTCTTAAATGAACAAAAAAGCTTCTTTAAGAACCAGCGACTTCCCCTTCTAAATCTTGATCTTCTGGCAACTCGAGAACTCTCAGGAAATAACCCGTATGATCCACAAGCTCTCAAGGTTGGATTAAATTTTGAGCTCCCAATTGAAAACAGAAAAGCCCAGGGAAAATCAGTGTCATTCGAATACAAAATTTTATCTCTGCAAAAAAAATTAGATTATTATACAAATGAGATAAACCAACTCTTCAACTTCTCCGTCTCTGCATCAAGAGCTAACTTAGAGCGATTTAACGTCATCAAACGAGAGTTCGAAAACTCTAAACTCATGGCAGAGGCTGAAAAAAAGAAATGGCTATCAGGCGAAAGCGACATGTTTATTTTTAACTTAAGAGAACAAGACCAAGCTGAAGTTGAGATAAAAAAATGGACCGCTCTGATTGAGAGCAAAGCCTATCTCTTGGATGCTAAACTTTTTTCAAATAGATTATGATCTGACTCTTTTAATTCCCTCAAGCCCAAGTGAAGCAAGTGTTCTTAGGATCGAGAGTTTTACACTGAGTTTAGGGTTTGGATTTTTTCCTGCACCCATTCGATGAATCTGTTCGGTATACCAGGTGATCTCAAGGGGGAGGAGTTTATCCAACGCCTTCACTCCGGTCGTCAGAAACCTAACTTCACTCACAATATTCTCTCCTCGAAGAAGTTTTGAAGGGAAGTCAGGGTTTAGGGCAATTGAACGTCCAAGACCAATAACATCACAGGCTCCTGAACTAAGAGCATCATTCATTCCTTGAAAACTTCGGAAACCACCAGTCAGCATCAAAGGAGTTTTGACTCTCCCTCTTACTTTTTCACAATAATCTAAAAAGTATGCCTCTCGTTTTCTTGTAGATTCTTTTTTTGTAGTTCCCATCATTTCTTGAGACTCATAGTTACCTCCCGAAATTTCGATGAGATCAATACCAAGTCCAGATAAGGCTTCTACAACCTGAATCGATTCATCTTCTGTAAATCCACCCTTCTGAAAATCTGCAGAATTAAGCTTAATTCCTACGGGAAACTCATTCCCAACCTGACGGCGAATTTCTTGATAAATTCTTTGGACAAATCTCATCCTATTTTCAAGAGGTCCACCCCACTGATCTTCACGTCTATTATGATGAGGAGATAAAAACTGACTCACAAGGTAACCATGGGCTCCGTGAATTTGAACTCCCGTGAACCCAAAATCCTTACTCATCTTGGCAGCTACACCAAAGCGTCTGATGATTTCCTCAATTTCAATCTCAGTAAGTTCTCTTGGCTCGTTAAACATTTTATTCAGAGGTGGCTTGAGTGCCACCTGAGAAGGAGCAACAGGCTTCGGTGATAAAAATTTCGGCGATTGTTTACCGGGATGATTGAGCTGAACCCAAAGCTGAGTTCTAGACTTTGTCCCTGCCTTGACCCACTCTTTAATAAGTGGCTGATCGATCTCTTCTTCAAAAACAACATTACATGGCTCACCGAGAGCCTTAGAGTCAACCATCACATTTCCTGTGATGAGCAAACCTGCTCCACCTGAAGACCACTTTTCATAAAGATTTTTAAACCTAAGATCTGCCTGGTGACCCCGATTGGCCATATTTTCGCTTAAGGCTGATTTAGCTATTCTATTTTTTAAAACAATACCACAAGGTAATTGTAGAGAAGACTGAAGATGATTCATAGTGGACTCCTGCCTAAAGTTTAGCAGGAGTCATCACCAAGGGTAAATTTACTCTTGAAAAAAAGTCACTGATAATTTCACAAAGTTAATTTCTTCTTCAGCGAGAGGAGTCTGAAGTAATTTTTTCGTTTTAAGATCTTGTCCTTCAATACTGATGATCTTCTCTCCAACAATTTTTGATAGAACTTTTTTTACATCTTGAACTGGGCACTGAAAACCTGAAACAGGGCAAGAGCTATGACCGTACTCTCCGCATCTTACTGATCCCTCATAAGCATCGCAAACAAGCTTAAGTTCAACAATCTTAGTATAGACCTTTTCCTGAACGGCTTCACTTTCTGAAGCGAGCTCAATGGTTCCAGCAAAAGCTGATGAGAGCATGAGAGTAGCAAGAATAATTAAAACTTTCACGGAGACTCCTTTGGTCGGTTAGTCCGGGCAATTTACCTACGATCTCCAAAAAAGACATGTTAAGATTTGGTTGAGATTGGGTCAAGGAGTGCCTAAAACGACACTCCTTGATGATTCAAGACTAATTCTGAAGAATTCTATTAAGTTGAGAATCCATGATTTGACGAGCGTACCTTTTAAATCCAGACTTACCAAGATGATAAGGGTCCACTAGATTCGTGTTTTGAATGTCTAATAAGGCCTCTCTCGGCTGAGCGTATTCTGGGTTACCACCAATAACTCTTTCAAGATTTGGCGCCGGCAACTCCCCTGCTTTAATATTCATCGCAGGAATCCCTAAAAGGTGCTGATTTATTCCAAGAGTCGGAGCAAAGTAAACATTATCAAATTCTTTTTCTAACTCATTCATCTTATAAGAGAATTTTACTACCATCGAGTTAAGCTCTCTGACTGAAGGCTTCTCCATCTCTTCATACAACTTACGATACGCCGATAAAACGTTCCCTGGAGGGAGTAAATCGAAATTCGGATAATCATATCCTGCCACAACGATTTGAATGTCAGGTCGAACCTGAGTGAGCTCTTTAATTATAATACGTAGATTGGCAGCAACATCAGTGAAGATTTTTTCTGTTTCTTCAGCAGAATAAGATTTCTTCCATGAACCTAAAAGATCATTTCCTCCGGCACTTAAAAAGACGGCCTTGATCTCAGCATTGTTAATCAAAAGTGTTTTGGCAATATTTAAAGCTCCCGGCTTCGCCCAATCTTTCGCCCAACTTCCACTTTTGGTCGTCGCAAGACACTCAGCTTTATTCGAATAGCCATACTCTTTTAAGACATCATCAAATGTCTGAAAGCCACACATGAGCTGCCCCCAACTATCACCAAGAATCATCATATTGGCGTTATTAGTGGTTTGACAGGAAACGAGAAAACTCAAAAACAAAACAAAGATAAAATTCCTTTTCATCTTTTTCTCCCCTTATTTAATTAATCTTGTCCAATTAGCTGGTTCTGAATCAGTGATGATCGGTCGACAATCTGTTCCATCTTGCTCATAACAATTTATAGCATCCATCTCAACCGACATTCTTATAGACTTTAAATCTTCTAAATAAGCAGCTGGATCAATCACTGTTTGACTTAGCAATCTTGTTTCCATCATAAGTTTTTTATCTTTATCGCGGCACTGAGTTTCAGACAGGTGAACAGATTTCGTCATATCTAAGATTGTTTCACATCGGGAGTCATTTCTATTAATAAGAAGTGCAAATTTCTTATCTGTCACAGTTTGGATTTTATCTTTGTCAGAAAGCATTTTTCTAAGATGTTGTTCAACATCACTTTGTTCATAAGCTTTACTTAAAATATAAAGCTTAGAATTATCATCTTGCTCTAAAATTAAATTCCAACCATCTTTTTTCCCAAGATAAGTTTTTTTAATCTGGCTTTTATAAATCTTATCACCATCAATATTTGTATCTTCCATAACAACTTCTAAACCAACCGGAGCTTCTAAAAAAATCGGACTGGACTTAATTGAACGGACAAGATCATTAAATTTCTTCTTATCCTTAAGAGAAGCTGGAGATCTTTGATGCTCATAAGAAAAAAAAGTGTGAGGAAGTCTTTTTGAGACAAATTTATTCATCGATGAATGATGACTGCAACCAATCATGAGAAAAAGAGGCAAAAACAAAACCTTCATGAAATCTCCAATGTTTAAGTATTTAGATTATTCTACGCAGCTAGCCCAAAACTGCCCCTACAGAAAATTCTTCCCATCCATGTAAGGTACTGAAATTACTAGTCATTACTTTTTTACATTTTCATTTCTAGGGCTTGGCTTTTTCCATCTGAAATATTACATTCCCTGACATCTTACATGTTCTAACAATTACCGGAGCTCTCTATGAAAAATATTTTTATGATGTTGGGTATGGTGACTTTGAGCTTAAACGTTTTAGCAGTGTCATCAATTGAAGTGAATAACAACCATCTCATCTGTGAGTACGGTGAAGGTGATAAAAAAGTTGTCCTCAATATCTTAACCAGCAAAGATTCAAATCAAAAAAACAGAAGAGAATTTTTTTGCTTAGAAAAGGGTTGTAAAGCAGAGTACGTTCCAAAAGCAACTCAGTGTCTTCCTTTTAAAGATGCACTAAAGAATAACTATTATGGGTGTGACCTTGGTGGCCAGTTTAACCATCTCGTGATTAACCTCTCAAGCTATAACCAAACAAACCCAAATGAATTTGAGTTCACAGGTTCAATCCAAGAGAAATCAGCGTTTAAAACGAAAGATATTCAAGTAAAGTGTCGCTTCGATAAATAAGACTACTTTCTCTTCGGATTCGTCTTGTTAAACTCTGCCTCAACGATTCTCTGGGTGATAACAGTTTTATCGTTATTATCTCTGAAAGCAGCGGCAGTTTTATCACAATCATTTTTGCTTTTAAGATGATATTCGTATTCATCAACCTTAACTTCCTGAGTTTTTAAGGTCGTCGTTACTTTAATTTTACAATTAGGTAGATCAATCCCTGCCTGAGATTGAATTGAAATAAAAGTGAGAATGAGAAGTGTTTTCATTTTTAGTCCTTAGTAATTCCAGAGAGAGTATTCTTCAAGTTTTGAGTTTTGTCTTTCTACATACGTTTTAACATCAATATTCACAGGTGTCATGAAAACTGGTGAGAGAACTTCTCGGTATTTTTTTTCATCAGGAAATAAGAACTGATTCCCTGAACCGTTCATATACCGAGGATCCATCATCATGGATTGTCTTATACTTTCATAGCTTAAGTTATTTCTTAACCCTTCTAGAATAAACTTCTTACTATTAGAACGATCCTCATTTGAAATACCCTTTTGAGCTTCATCTCTAAAAAAATAGACTAATGAATTACTAGCAATATTCGCTAATTTTACACCGGCATCAGGATTGGCACTGGCTACAGCAGGGATTTCATTAATAGCTTTTGATTTGGAATTACAACTTGAATTAATATAAACGAGTTGTCCTTTACCATCTTTCACTCTTTGACCAAACCAGTTAGCAAAATCTTTATTTTGTATTTTTTCATTAGCCTTGGGCTCTTCATTTTTTGAAAAAAGAGGAAAAAGAATCTCAACTTCTTCTTTTTTTCCATCCTCGCGAGTTTTACGACAAACTCTGATCTCTGCCTTTGATGTAATCGACATAAGATTCACATCATCACCGTCAGAATGAGCCTCTTTAAGAAGATAATCCGCAACATCCGGTCCTTGAATCCGTGATTGAAGATAGGCTTTGGTATCCACCACTCTCTTTAAACTCGGTTCAAAAATGCAACCAGTTCTTGTGTAGTAAGAAATGTAAGCATCTCGAGTCCACACTCCATTCTCTCCCGTTTCATTCGAAACAATTAAGCCACGGAGAACTCCATCCGACCACATTTCTTGGTAATTGGGAGATTTTTCATCACTCACTGTTTTTGTTACATGATCTAAAGGATTGATTTTAATTTTTGCCTGATGCTTTTTGCCAAGAGATAAAAAGTCATAATTAAACTCTTGAGCACCATCAACAGCAGCTTTAGGAATTTTAGCTAAAACTTTATAATGAATGCCGGACATGTTTTCCTGACTATTTTTAAATGGCTCGGTTGAAACTCTAATAACAAGTGCATCATCACCTTTTTGAGTCACAGTCACATCGTTGAGTGGATGATAATCTAGACCAAGCTCTTTATTAAGAACTTGAAGAGCGAACTTATACAGCTTAGAAGAAAAAACATCTCTGAGCTCATTATTTTCTTGCACACTCCTCTCGACATTATTATCTGCAATATCTGTAACGATATATTCGAGCTGATCGGACGTAAAAAGATTCTTATTGTTTTTTAAAAAAGATATTTTATTTTGAGCAAGCTGACGATCAATACTATCCTTAAATTTCAAGACTAATTCTTTTTTCTCTTGTGGGCTTAAACAAAGTCCTTCGAGATTAATTTTTTCGTGCGCAGGTAATATCCCAGATGTTTTTAAATCAACTAGATAGTCAATATCTTTTAAGTATCCTTTCTCTTTTAAAACTTTGTACATCACCCAATTTTTATTTTTATCCGTAGCAATCATTTTTTTTAATCTTATGGCCCATAACTTAGATTCCTCAGGTGTAAGAGAATCTTTCATTGGAACAATGTCATCCCAAGTCTTTTCGTCATAGTCAGTCTCACAAGCAACTTTTAACTTAAGATCAGATAAAAATTGAGTCTCATTTTTATCTTGAAGTTCACAATCACAGTCCTTAATCTCTGGAACTTTTTGACAATTGGAGGCAACTTGTTTGTAAGTATCAAAATATGTGCCCTGACAAATTACGCTTTCATTCGGTTGCATAAAATCAAGATCTCGTTTACATTCTTTTTTTCTCGCACCGTCACTTAAACTTGAGGGTGTTGGATAAGTAAAATTTACGGCTCCATTCACGGCATTTACGCTTATATAAAACCTATCATATTTAATATTAAGAGTTCCGTCAGTCGTAAGCATAAAGCTTGAGGTAACCATGACATTGCGAATTTCTTGGGAAAGAGAGCCATCTTGGTTAACGATCTGAAAAACGCCATTCACAGTTAATTTTGACAATTTCCCATCTGGCCTAAACATACAATCTTTGACTTGATCGTTTTGACAAAACTCGGGGTATTCTTTTTTCTCTTTTGTTTGTGGATCGATAAAATACTTTTTACCATTCTCAAGATAATTCCCACCAAATCGCTGAGCTTTTTCTTGCAGGGAAATCTCTTTTTTTTCCATCGGATTCTTAAGCATATTGATTTTCACATAGGACTCCGGAGAAAAATTTTTCTGTAGATAGACCTCCCCACTCTCTTGGTCAAAACCTACTATCCTTGTCCATGTTTCATCGGGAAAAAGTTTTTCAATTTGATTTGTATTCGTTTTTAACAAACTTATTTTATTCTCATAATTCATTGAGACAAACTCATTCGGCTTGGTTTCAAAAACATTTCCCAATCCAATGAAAGTTTTAGATGGATTACAAACTTCAGCCGCCCAAGCTTGAGTTATAATCATAAAAAAAAGAGTAAAAAGTTTCATCATACTCCTAATTAACTTTTACAGGAGTAGGTGATGTAATCGTCGTCCCTACGCCAAGTTCTCCGTGAGAGTTATCACCCCAGCAATAAAAAGTATCACCTGTCGACTGAGCACACACATGCCCTCCTCCACTCTCGATGACATTTAAATCAACTCCTGAGAGATCAACAGAGGTATCAACAGCTATCGGCGAAAGTGAGTTGGATTGTGCTGGATTCCCTAAAGATTCAAGGGCATCAGAACCTGTGCAGTAAGCTCGATGATCACTCGCTATGAGGCAGGTAAAATTTCTTCCTGCTGAAAGACTTAAAATTGTTTTATTCGTAAGCACTCCTGTCAGCGGTAACTGCATCGGAGTATTCTCTACCGTCGTGATCCCAAGACCAAGTTCACCATTGACCCCATTCCCAAAACAATAAGCCCTATTGTTAAAACCTAAAACACAAGTGTGTTGATGTCCGGTGGAGATAGCTGAAACACTCACTCCCGAAAGAGGTCCTGACGTTACAACTGCAGTCGGGATATTTCTTGAAGCAAAATCACCAAGTCCAAGTTGCCCCTGCCCTCCAAAACCAAAACAGTAAGCACGATCATTACTCGCGACAAGGCAGCTAAACTCGCTTCCGAGATCTACTTTTTTGACAGTCAATCCAGGTAGATTCACTTGCACAGGAGTGTTTGAATTGACATTCGCTCCATTCCCAAGCTGCCCAGAAAGTCCTGCACCCCAACAATACAATCGATCATCACTGGCGATGGCACAGCTGTGAGAGAGAGCTCCGCTGGTGGAGGAAGAAACTGAAATTGACTTTAGCGTGAGCCCACTTAAAACACCTGAACGATCAACGGCCACTGGCACACTTGAATCGAGATTGGTGCCATTACCAAGCTCTCCACTTTGTCCTCTTCCAAAACAATACCCATGATTGTCACTAGCGATTAAACAAGTATGTCGTGAACCAGCAGCGATTTTTTTGATGGTTAAACCATTGAGCACACCGGACTGATCAATGAACACTGTTGAAGCTTGATCGATAAGTTGTCCATTTCCTAATTTTCCACTCTCACCTTCTCCAAAACAACCCGCCTGGGACTGATGTACGAAGCATGTGTGTTTCTGGCCAAGACTGAGCTGTATATCAATCGTTGGATTTGGTGTTGGATTTGGATTGGGTGATGGGGTAACCGCCTCACCAGGAATTAAAGCAATTTGCTGACGTTGACAGCCAATCACAATAAATAGGATCAATAAAAAAGGCTTGATTGAGATCATTTCTAGTCCCCCTTTTATTTAAAGGGAGATTCGATTTTTAAACAAGTCAGAGGAAATTTTAGCCTTTAATAATCACGAGATAAATCGAAGCAGGCAAGCATGAGGCGTGGCTTATTTTTAAACTTTAAATATCCATCGGTTGGCTCTCTCGTGATCTCATTCACTTGAAACATATCCCCGAAAAGATTCCGGCACTGAACGACTCCATCAAAGTAGCTAGATGTCGTTCGATCAATACATTCAAAACCAGACTGAAGAATCCCGTCTAAAAAAATGGAGTATGTACCCCCTCTCTTAACCACCTGTAGAGAATCAAGAGTTGTTTGTCCTGAGATACGGCAAACGACTTGACCAGCAGAGGCCTTAAAACTCAGGATGAAAAGAGAACATTTTAACCACTTCTTTAACTTCATAGGGATTTTGTGTTTACCACATTAGAACTAAAACTGTCTGTTATAAATCAGGATGATTTTTTAAAAATTCGAGGACTTAGATACAAATGAGAGATTTTTTAAGAATGAATCCCCTTTGGAAACAAAGGGGATTCAACATAACACTAAGCTTCACGAATAACGTACTTATCTTTTCCTTCATCAACCATTTCTTTGAGTTCTTTTCCAACTTTGAAAAATGGAACTTTTTTCGGAGAAACCTTAACAACTTTTCCTGTTTTTGGATTTCTTCCCTCATAGGCTTTATAATTTCTATTAGCGAAAGAGCCAAATCCTCTGATCTCAATTCTTTCATCGTCAAATAAAGCCTGGATCATGCTATCGAAGCAAATGTTCACAATCTTCTCTGCTTGGTGATGAGGAAGATTTGCTTGTTTTTCGATCATGGCAATTAAATCAGCTTTGGTCATTGTCTTCTCCTAGAAACAAAAGTCGTTTCACTATTAATTCTAAACAGTTATCGGAGAAAAGGGAAAAAAACTTAAATTTGCCAGGATTTATTCTCGCTAAAGTCTTCAAATCACACACAAAAAATGAGCTAAGCGATTGAAATACAATTAAAAAAGCATCTCCCCCGAAGCCTCACTAAATTCATCGGTTAAAATTATCCTAATCATTTCCGTCTCATCATCGATAAGTGTGATGAGGAGAACTATGCAGGTGAAGCTCGCAAAAGATCTTAAAAAAATAATTTCTATCGCACTGATTTGTGTTCTCGCTCTTCTATGTAGTTGTCAGGACTCTATTCCAAACCGCGCCCTCATTGCTCCTCAACAAAACGTTGGAACAACTTCAGGATCGACAACGGGCGGAGGTTCTTCAGATACTCCTACGAGACCCACAAATGCTATCTTTTTTAAAAATGATTTTTGTATTTGTAGAGACAAGAAAGCAATTAGCTCCGGCTCAAACTGTTCAACTTTTTGTTCAACTAGAAACACTAATGGCGCAGAAACTTTTTTTGCTAACTTCACTGTAACTGAAGCGATTAGCCGCTCGGGTCTTGGAAGTGTCGCTGGCTGGTGCTCCACTCCACTTGAGACGGAAACAGAAACGCCAAGTTGTGCACTTGAAGCAAAAGATGACCAAGGGAATGTTGTAAATCTCGAAGTTGCACCTGTGGCGAACTCAAACTCAATCATTGTGAATAATGTTCAGAATCAATTAGAGTTTGATAAAACGTACGTCATCACTCTCATTCAGAAATCTTCTGGTTCAAAATCGAACTCCGTCAACCTGATTAAATTTTCATCTGATATTAATAATCCAAACCTTGGCCCACTTAAGCCTGCACCGATCTCTCAATACACATGTGTGATCAGAACAGGAACCGAGGACGATCAAACCGGTGATGAATTTTACGATACGGCATATCGCTTACACTTTTATTTTGTCCCACGACTTCCGCCAACTCCTCTACCGCCCGGATCAACCCGCTTCTTCTGTCATAATATTTTCGATCCTCTTTTTGGTAAAAATGATAAAGAAGGTATCCCTAGACTAGAAACGATCGCTGGTGCCTTTAGCTTATGGGATAACACGGATCCACGTTTTTATAATTTGAATGGAGATCCAAATAATCTGATCGATGTAAATGAAATTATCATTCAGAAAACAAAAAACTTCGGTGGATCAATTCCGAATAGTTCAAACTTTTTTATTAAGTTTCCAACTTTAAGCTCTCCCAACACCAATACCGATGCTGGAAACACGACTGTCGCGAGCCAAGAAATTGGCTTCTACATGCCTCCGTGGATTGACCCAACAACGTTTAAGTCATATTGCTTAACATCCTTTCACTACAACAGTGAAAACCCACTCTTCAAGGCCATAGGAAGTGTTATCCAGTACGATACTGAAGGGCTTTACGTTGGGATGAAATCTGGAGAGCCGATTGTTGTTGATGGAAAAGTTCAACAAGGTGAAAAAGATTTTATTTTCGTTAAAGAAAGCGATCTCAAAGCAGTCTGGTTTTATTTCAAAAATGGAGTTCCTACGATTCCAACAGAGGACATTGTCTCTAACGTCGCAACTTATTTCTACTATCCAATAGACAAAAATGCGCCTTATGAACCAGCCAATAAGCAAGGTCTTTACCGTGTTCAAAGTGCTGCAGAGTTAAACAACTCAAACGTCAATAACACTTCATCAACAACAACCGGTTCAAACACAACTCTACCACCTCACGATAGGAAAATTGGTTGCGTCCCTAAGCCATAATTTCTGACATAATAATTTTTAAAATAGGCTTAATTTCTGTCTCAAAGTGAGTCACAAAAAGAGCAAAAGAAATGACTGTGATCGTGAGATTAAGGTAGGTCGATGCTAGCCATTGTATGAGACCTGGCCAAGTCTTTGAGATAAGTAATTTTTTTAGAAAAAAACCCATCACCATCAACGCTAACCAGATGTAAAAATAATTTTTCATTTCTTCACGTTTAAGAAGAATATTGATGAGCCCCTTGAGAGCATTTTTATCTTTAATAATTTTTGTCATCGTTTTTACAAAACGATCACTCTCAGAAAGCTGATCACCGAGAGGTAGCTTCAAGAGATTTTCCTTCACAAGCTGACTGACCTCTTGGTCAGGAAGATCACTGAGAGGGCTTTTTTCAAGTTTTTCAATTAAGACTTTTAGTACTGTCGGATCATATAGATCTAATTCAATTTTTGTTTTCGTTTTTTCTGGGATCTGAGGCTTAGGTAGATTGAATTTTGTTTCAGGAACTATAACTTCTTCCTCGTCTTGCGAAAACGCTAAACAAGGAAGAAGTAAAAAAATAATAAAGAGAAATTTGATCATACTTTTTTGAAAAAATACTTTTCAAACACAGCTGTCATTGGAACAGCAATAAAGATCGTAGAATAGACCCCAAGGATAACCCCAACTGTCATAGCAAAAAAGAAATCGTGAATCACGGCTCCTCCAAAAAAGAGCATGACGACAGAGACGCCAAACACAGTGAGGGAGGTAATGATGGTTCTCGACATTGTTTCATTAAGAGCACGGTTAATAGTCTCAACCATTGAAAGATTTGGATGAGCAGCTTCGATCTCGCGGACTCGGTCATAAATAACAACTGTATCGTTAACCGAGTAACCGATGATGGCAAGAAGTGCAGCGACGATCTGAAGGGAAAATTCTTTTTGTGTCAGAATAAAAACACCGATAATAATAGTCACATCATGAACAAGAGCTGCAATCGCTCCTGGTGCAAACTTATAGTCAAAGCGTAAGGCAAGATAAATCATAATCGCTAAGATAGCCCAAAAAAGAGCTTTAAAAGCTGATAAACGTAGTTCAGCCCCTGCTTTAGGTCCAACGATATCTGTTTTTAAAATTTCGAATTCTCCTTGGCCGTACTTCTCATTCATTTTTGTCGCAAGGTTGGCCGAAAGGACATTCAGATCGACAGACTCTGACTCAAGTTTTAAAAGAAATTCATTTTGGGAGTCATCACCAATGGACTGAAGCTGAGATAATGGGATGTTCGCTTCACTTAGGCTTTGCCTAAAATCAGAAACATCAATTTTAGATTTAAACTTAACTTGAACCTCAATCCCACCTCTGAAATCAACTCCGTAATTGATTCCCTTTATGAAATAGAGAACGACAGTCGCTAAAATAAGTGCAAGAGAAATAAGGCCAGCAGGAGTAAACATTCCAACGTAATTAATATTCTTTTTTGACATAAAAATTCCTTCTTACTTAAATACTTAAAGTTTTACGATCACCTTTTCCGACATAAATCTCGAAAAGGACCTTACTCATAAAGTAAGAGGTATAAACCGTCGTCACAATACCAATAAGGAGGGTTACGGCAAATCCTCTCACTGGACCTGTACCGAAATTAAGAAGACATAAGCCAGCAAGTGCAGTTGTTAAGTTTGCATCAACAATCGTCCAAAAAGCCTTATCAAATCCTGTTCTAACAGCATCAAAAGGTGTCATTCCTGCACGGATCTCTTCTCTGATTCTCTCGTAGATAATGATGTTACCATCTACCGCCATACCCACTGTCAGTGCAATCCCAGCGATCCCCGGAAGAGAAAGTGTGGCACCAAAAGCAATGAGTGATGCTAAGGTAAAAAGAACGTTCACGAGAATTGTCGCCGTCGCAATAGCTCCCGACATTCGGTAGTAAATCATCATGAAAACGAGAACGAGCAAGGATCCAACCATACTTGCGAATTGTGCTTTCCCGATAGCATCTGCACCAAGAGAAGGACCGACAATTCTTTGTTCCTCAAAGACGAGCTCAACAGGGAGAGCTCCAGCTCTTAAAACAAGAGCAAGGTCACGAGCTTCTGTAATGAGCGCATTATAGTCACCTGCACCAAGAGTAATTTGAGCTGATCCTCCGGCAATTTTAGATTGAACCATGGGAGCAGAGTAAACGTTACCATCAAGTACGATCGCTAATCGTTTCCCAATATTAGCTCCTGTTAACTCTTCAAAAAGTTTTGCCCCATTTGGTTTGAATTCTAGTGCAACATAAGGTCTATTTTCTTGCTGATCAATTCTTACGATAGCCTCTTGAAGAGCATCACCGGTTAAGAGAGAAGCTGATTCAACAAGGTAGGGCTCGAGGTTTGTGATTTCATTTGTTGCTTTACTCATTGTTTTTGAGAAAGCAATTTCAAAACCTTTCGGTAGATCATTTTTTAGAAACTCGTTAATGCCCTTAACATAATCAGAGAATCTCTCCCCTTTTTTGTACTCGATTTTTGCTTCTTTCGCTTTCAAAAGCCAATCATTGAGAGTCGCTTGAGGGATGGTATCATTAACGATTTTAAATTCAAGTTTAGCCGTTCTTCCAATAAGATCTTTCGCTCGATTGATGTCTTTCACGCCTGGAAGCTGAACAACAATTCTATCTTCACCCTGTGAAACGATCTCTGGCTCTGTTACACCAAACTCATCAATACGGTTTCGAATCACTTCAATTGACTTTGATAAGGCAGTTGATTCAATCTCTTTCACAAACTCACGGCCAAGACCAAAAACAAGCTTCGTTTCACTATCTGATGTAAGCCTTAAAGGGTATGAATAAAATTCTTTTATCTTATCAAGAGCTTTAGTTTTATCTTGAGTATTTGAGAGAATGATCTCTTGCTGTGGATCTTTAAGATCAGCGGTGATCGTCTCGCCGAGAGAAGACTCAACCCCTATTTCTTTTAGGGTCACCTGAACTTTTTTAGCATAGTTCACGACCTCATCCTTATAGACTTTATTAAAATCAATCCCAAGGACCATATAAAGTCCACCTTGAAGATCAAGGCCAAGATTGATTTTAGTCTTTACAGGAAATGAACTTTTTTCGTTTAGGTTGAAAAAAGTTGGTGTGGAAATAGCTAAGGCCCCAATCACAAAAAGCATTAGCAATGAAAAACGGAGATACCATCCTCTGGCCATGTCAAACCTCATCTTATTTCGATATTTAGGAGTGTTCTGATCAGAAAATTCTAATCAATTTAGGCGAGTTGAGCAAATTATTAGTTGGTTACGCTTTTGTTTCAGGATCTTTTTTGACGTCTGGCTGAGGAGTCTCGATAGATTTTGTTTCTTCTTCGGAAGAAGAGACTTCCTGACTTAATTGATCAGAAACTCCCTTCATGGCATCTTGGAATTGGCGAAGAGTCTGACCCAAGCCTTTTGCGAGCTCGGGTAATTTTTTGGGACCAATAAAAATCAGTGCGATCACAAAAACAAGAATAACTTCGCCAAAACCTAAGCCAAACATAATTTACTTCTTTGCTTCTTGGAAAAGCGATGACGCTGAACCAGCAATTTGAGTTTTAAGCATTTTAAATTTTGCTCCACTCTCAACTTCAAGTGTCACAACTTTTTCAGTAATCCCTGTGATTTTTCCAATGATCCCAGCCTTTGTGAAAACTTCATCACCATGAGAGAGCTTAGAGAGAAACGCTTGCTCCTCTTCCATTTTCTTTTTCTGAGGACGGATCATTAAAAAATACATCACTAAGAAAATAAGAACGAAAGGTATAAATGAAACGAAAGGTGACTGAGCCGGTGCTCCAGCTTGAGCATGAGCACTTGAAACGAGAAAATCAAACATATGAATCCTTTTTTAATTCCAATAATCGCTTGTGTAGTTGTTATAAAATGAGAGGTAATATTCGTCAAACTTTTGCGCTAAAATCGCCTCTCGTGCCTCTTTGACCATTTGAAGATAGAAATAAATATTGTGGTAAGTAATAAGTTGTGAGGCTAAATACTCCCCGACCATAAACAAATGCCGGATATAAGACCGAGAATATCGTCGACAAACCTGGCACTGACAATCCGGATCTGGTGGTAGTTTGTCCTCGAGAAATCTTGCTTTCTTAATATTGAGTGGACCTTTAAAAGTGAGGAATTGTCCGTTCCGTGCATTCCTCGTGGGCAGGACACAATCAAACATGTCGAGACCTGCTTTGATCCCATTCATCACATCGAGTGGTTTTCCTACACCCATCAAATAGCGCGGTTGATCCTCAGGCATGAGAGGTACAAATTTTTGACAAAACTCAACCATCTCCTCATTTTTCTCACCGACCGAGAGTCCTCCAAGAGCGTAGCCATCAAAGCCTAGTTCTTTTAACCCCTCCATGCTCTCGAGTCTTAAGTCATGGTGAAGACCGCCTTGGATAATACCAAAAAGTTTCTGATGTGATTTGAGCTCCACCGACTTGCACCTCTGTGCCCAGCGATGAGTTAACTTCATACTTTTTTCTAGTTCATCTTTGGTGGCAGGTAGCTTGGGACATTCATCAAAACACATGACGATATCAGAGCCGAGTGATCGTTGAATTTGCATCGATTTTTCAGGTGTTATAAGATGACTTGATCCATCGATATGAGATTGAAACCTCACTCCTTCTTCAGAAAGCTTATTCATATCTGAGAGAGAAAAAACTTGGTATCCCCCCGAATCAGTTAGAATCGGCCCTTTCCAAGACATGAATTCATGAAGTCCACCCATGCGCTCAATCAGCTCATGCCCAGGTCTTAAATAAAGATGATAGGTATTTCCTAAAATTATTTGAGCTTGAAGTCGCTCGAGGTCTTCTTGCCAAAGAGTTTTAACACTTGCCCTGGTGCCAACGGGCATAAAAATAGGAGTTTTTATCTCGCCATGACTTGTTGTGATCGTGCCTGCTCGAGCCTTCTGAGATTTTGCCTCTAATTTAAACATGACGCTTTATAGCAACTTTTTTGGGTCTCGTAAAATAATCATTCCATCCCCATAAGAAAAAAAACGATATTTTTTTTCAACAGCGAGACGATAAAGTTCGAGCGTTTTTTCTCGCCCAATAAGAGCACTCACGAGGATAATCAGCGAAGATTCAGGCAGATGAAAATTAGTTACTAAAGCATTGATGGAATGGACGCTTTTTCCAGGATGAAGAAAAATGGATGTCTGGCCGAATTCTCCCTCAGGTGCTTGAATCTGACCACTTGCACAACAAGATTCGAGGACTCTCAATGTCGTCGTTCCAACTGCAACACGATAGTGAGCGGCATTGATTTTTTCGAGTTCATTTTCATCCACGAAAAATATTTCCTCGTGCATTTTATGATCAAGGATTGAACTAGTTTTAATTGGTGAAAAAGTTCCTGCCCCAACGTGCAAAGTAACGTAACTCAAACGATGATTTTTTTTTATGAGCTCACTCAAAAGAGTTTCTGAAAAATGCAAACCAGCTGTTGGTGCCGCTACCGAGCCAAGCTCTTTTGCGAATGTCGTTTGATACGACTTTACATCCGCCTCATCACTCTCTCCGCCTCGGATGTATGGAGGGATAGGAATTTTTCCAAATTCAGCTAAAAAGTCTTCAAGGTTTTTCTCTTTTAATTTTAAACTAACGAGAAAGGTTCCATCTCCGACAACTTTCTTGAGCTCAATTTCATGAACACCAACTCGGTAAACCTCACCAACTTTGCGAACTCCTGAGGCTTTGAGAAAACAAGGAAAAAGCTCATCCTTGGCCATAAGAGAGAGAAGAAAAATCTCAACTTTGCCACCGGTTATTTTTTCACCCTTGAGCCGACAAGGAAAAACTTTGGATCGATTAAAGACCAAGGTTGATTCTGGTGGGAGGAATTGAGGAAGATCAGCGAAACTGGCATGAGTGACCCTATCTGTCGCCTCGTCGTAGACCATAAGCCTTGAAGAATGGCGATCCGGAACAGGACGATCAGCAATAAGCTCTGTCGGAAGATCAAAACCGTAGTTTTTTAAATCAAAATCACTCATTTTTTTCACACTTACTTGGATTTTTTACGAAGTGTATGTATCCTCAAAAGGAGGAGTTTAGTCACTATGAAAAATGGATTTTTTTTACTTCTTTTTTTAAGTCTTCAGGTTTTTGCTCAAACCGCTGAGGAAGAAGCTCTTATCCTTCGCCAGGAAATGGATTTTCTCGCTCAGTCTGCGAAAAAAAATCCACAGCAAACAAAAGTAAACTCCCTTAACACTCCCATCGCCTCAAAGGCTAGGCAAAGTTTAGAGGACCGTTTTTTTGATGAAACTCAGGATACGGTTTCGACAGAACTCTCGGCTTTTGAAAAAGAACGTAAAGCTGTTAAGTAAGGCTCAATTGTTTTTAAAAACTCAGCAAGAAGTTCATTCACCATTTTAAGCGTTGGGTAGTCTTTAACCATCTCAAGCAAAATTTTAAGATATGTTTTCATAAACTCTATCACGGGAGTAAGATTAAACTTTTTAATCAATAGATCTAACAAAGTATCTGCCGCAATCACATCTTGCCCTTTAACGAAATAAAGAGGATTTTTATTTTTCATTTTTGAAGCTCCTGATGAACAACATCGGTCATTTTTAAAAACTGATCTTGGAGTCCTTTGAACTCAGACGTCTTATAATGAAACACAGACTTTCTCTGCGCCAGACTTTTCCCAAACTGAACCTTATTAAAGAAAGGCTCAAACATTACACCCTCTGCCCCAAGCTTAAGTTGAATCTGCTCAAGATCTGCATGAGCTTGTTTTCTTCTTTGATCGAACAAGTTTGGAATGTAACCAAGATTTTTTGGAACGTTTGTGATTTCCATTTCAGAGATATCTTCAACAACTTGTTTAATATTAAGAAGCCCTTGTTCTGAGAATCTATCAGGAACAAATGGGTAGAGAACTCCGTCTGCAGCACAAAGAATATTGACCACGAGAAGCCCGAGTGTTGGAGGTCCATCGATAATAATCACATCATATTTGGATCGAAGCTCCCATTTCTCTAACATTTTTTTAAGGATCAGCTGTCTTGGAGCATTGATCCCAGCCACAGTTAATTCAAAGCCTGAGAGCTCTTGTCCAGACGGAAGTAAATCAATACCATCTTTTGTTTGAACTAAAGCATCTGAAAGTTGACTCCCATTATGAAGGGCCTTCAATTCCTTTACTGAGTTCACCATCAGCTGATGAATACCTACTCTCTCATCATTTAACTCTAAACCAAATAATGATGAAAAATTTCCCTGTGGGTCCATGTCCACACAAAGAACCTTATCACCCTTCTCTTTAAAAGCATGAGCAAGGTTATAAGCCATGGTGGTTTTTCCCACTCCGCCTTTTTGGTTCATCAAAGCAATCATTTTGCCTTGTTTGATTTCTTTAGGTGTAGTCTGGGTAAAAAAATTAAACATCTTAATTCTCCCTCTGAAAATGCCAAGGAAAAGAGTCAGATTCCTGATGACTGGATCATTTTCCTCCTCCCAACTGAAATTGTAAACCATGGATTTCTATTATTATCCGACTCATAAGCTTCAGTTTGAGAGGCAAAAAAAGCGATAATTTAATGGCGGACTAAGGATTTCCCTAAACATCCCGATAATTTAGACGACGGATCGAAAAGGAAAAGACCATGGCCGGTTTAAAAACAATTTGGATTGTCACATTTTTAACGTTGTTTCTCGCAGCGTGTGTGCCACAAACGAAGCAAACTGAGTGTAAAAGTAACGAAGCTTTTAACTCCTCACTTCGGACTTGTGTGCCAGTCGTACAAGAACCAACTGCCTTTATTAACGTTGATGACTTTATCCCTAAGTCAGCGGTGACAAAATTTAAAGACGATAATATTCCTGTTACTTTTCAAATTACCGTTTCTAATCCCTATAATCAAAACTTCACTATCGAATGGGAAAGAGTTTATAACGGAAGTCCAATCGGGATTCCAAACACCACGACTTCTTATACATTCCCTCCTTCATTATTAGCTTCTGAACTTGGGACTCATATAATCACTGTGAAGCTTAGAGCAAGTAATGGAGCCATCGTTGACTCACATAGTTTTGAGATTAAGATCAATGATCTACCGAGACCCGTGATTAATACGGCTTCGCTCATACCTGCTTTTAATTCGATTGAACTTTTTCCTAATTCTCCTGCCCAGGCTTTCTCGTTCACTATTAAAAACAATGGTGCCGTGATCTCTGGTGCGAACTATCGAACAATTTGGTCAGTCACGAAAAACGGTGTGGGAGTTCCTGCTCTTAATGAAGTTGATGCTTTCTCAAACACTAATCCAACAGGTACCAACGCTGCTCAATTAGGAACCGTTGGAGTACCGAGTTTTAATCCAGCAACTTTGGGTGTCGGTAACTATTTAGTTCTTGCTCAAATTGTGAATACGTCTGAAACAGTCGCTGAGTATCAGTGGAACGTAAAAGTTAAAAATCCTGATCTTGGAAAAATAAGCTCGATCTCTCTTCCAGCTCCAGGAGTCACGATTCAAGCTCACCACGGTATTGATTACAATGATTATCCTTCTAGCTCATGGATTTACTCAGGAACAACACAACCAAATTTCTGCGTGACACTCGATGATGCTGACGGAACTTATGCTGGGGATGGTAAGGGAGTTCAAGTCAAGTTCTACTTAGACGGTCTTGGAGGAGATATCTGTACCAAAGAATCGTCAGATCTTCTTTCTAGCCAAACAATTTGTTTGAATGATGCGAATCCATGCGACGGCGGAGGATTATTCGACGTAAATATTTTAAGATTCTTTAATACATCTTCAACTGTGATTCAAAACCACAAGGTCACGGCCCGAGCTTTTGATAAAGCCACTTCCATGGAATATGCTCGAGAGAACGTCACGCCAACCAACGGTTCCTACCCGATCGAGTGGCTCGTCAGAGTTGATCCTGTAAACTCAGCACCAGTGATGAGCTTTGGTACACTTCAGCCAACTGGTTGTTCATCTGCTGGAACAAATGCACGAACGAACTGTCAGGTGAGCCAAGGCACACCGTTCACCGTGAGCTTTAAGGTGACGGATGATTTTTATTCTCCAAGTACTCAACCTGAAAATTTTAATTACAATGTGAATCTTAAATTTAATGGTACGGATGTCGCTGGCCAAGGCTGCTCGAAAGGCTTTGGTTCAAATATGCCAGCGTATGGAACTCAGTGGACTTGTACTCTCACTGTTCCACACTTTCTCCCAACGGGACCTTTAAGTCCTCTCGCGGGCACATTCAGTGTGGTTGTATCGATGGAAGATAATGGCTCTCCGGTCTCTCCTCTTGATGGAAGGGTCTCACAGCCTCTCTCTTGGAATTTAGCCGTGACAGAAACGAACACATCAGGTGTGACTCTGGCTGCTCAAGGAAATAATAACCTATCGTCACATATTGCAAGAACGACTCCTCTCCCGGAGATCGTTTATGATCCAAACTCAAATCTTGTTCCTGCTGTAGAGGGTGAAACGGTTAACTTCAGGCTTCAGATCACGGATGCTGAAAGAGATAACTTTAAATATCGTATCTCTCTTTGTACTGTGAACACTCCTTCTCCATGCTCTGGCTTCGTTGCTATCACGAGCCCTACTTACCTTGATTTTTTAAGATCAACTTTACCGGATCCGACACTTGATCCTATTATTGCGAATACCAATCTACTCTATACTCTACCTGAAGATTTACTCTTAAGTGTGAGCCCGATCCAAGATGTCAACACGACAGTTGGTGCCGCAGCGAAAGTGTATTTTAGAGTTGATGTCTCTGATACGCCAAGTGTTCCGACAACAACTATCTCATCAAGCTTTAGAATTTTTGAACTCTTCGTTCAAAATAAAAACCCTGCTCCAGAAATTAATACAGCTTCCGCCTCACCAGCGGTTGGCACAACGACGACAGTCTTCAGTGGCTATCAGTTTACGATTGATCCAGGCTCAGTAACAGATGCGTCGATCCCTGCCTCTGAGAAAAATATTCAGTACAAATGGTACGCCAAGCGTGGAGTCGGTTCGTTTGAGGAAATCATCGGTGCAACGGAGAGAATCCTTCGTTACACACCGGGATCTGGTGATGCGAGTGTAATTGAATTAAAACTCTGTGTCGGAGATCGTCCGACAGCAAACCCTGTCAGTTCGGCGAACGCACTCCCACAATGTAGTGGCTCATGGTTCGTGACACCTAAAGATTATATAGCTGATGTAAACACGGCTTTTGGTGATCAGGTTGATAACGAAGTTGCTGTTTGGCATGATACCTACAACTCTAATGTGATCTACTCTGCGTATGCAGGTTCTGATAAACGAATCTACGTATCTAAAACAGTGAAAGATGCCGCTGGAAATTTAAATACCACTGGCTTTTCTTCGATTAGTTTTGATGCGATTAGAGGACAAGTCACGAACCTCATTTCGAATCTTTCTCTCTCAGGAACAGATGATTCACTTTATGTCTCGTATCTTGCGAGCACGAATGCGACTCCTACGAACATGGTTCCACGTATCAGAAGAATCGATAAAGACTTTAATGCTACGGTTTCAAGTTCAGGGAAAACATCTCTGCCACAAAGTGGTAAATTCGGATTCAACTATGATCACTACTCGCTCTCATCGAGTTGTATCAGTGGTGGAAACTGTTCTATCACTTTAAGTCCTGGTGACGGAACTCCCGCGAGGATTACATTCAATACGGCCCTTACTACCAATGATACGATTAGTATCAATGGGTCTATTTTCACCGCAGTCAATAATCCAACCGGAACGAATCAGATTTGTGACTCTACGACTTGCCCTACAACAAGCCTTGTAGCGACAAACTTAGCTAATAAAATTAATGCCAGCCCTGACCTTCTTCTTCAAGGGATCACGGCAGTAGCTAGTGGTTCATTCGTCGAACTCCATGGACAATGGAATAATGACTTCCTAGATTTTGATGGCTCTATTGGTCTTGTGCCGAATCTCGTCGCCTCACAAAATGGCTTAGGAAAAATTTTCGTTCAAGGTAATTATTGGTTTGTACCTGTCATCAATGCTTCTTTAAGTGGGAATGATCAGAACAATATTGTGATGATCTCTGGTGAGGTTGATAAGCACCTAAGAAACGGAATCTCACTTTCTACGGCGGATCAACTTTCGGAGATGGGAAAAGTTTCAAAATTTGCCTCTAGTGTGAGCTCAACCGGAGAACTTATTTTCGCAAGGATCTCAGGCTCAATTTCAACGGCCGGAAGTCTTGGCGTTTACCGCTACTCACTCTCCGGACAAGATTGGACGATTGTTTCAGATGTCCTTCCAAGCAAAGGATCGACGGATATTCTCCTTGGAAAATCATTCCAAGATGTAAAATTAGCCGCTGCGACCACCGGTAATTCCTTTCACTATGTTCTTGCACAGGAAAGATCGATTGATGGTGGTGAATGGAACATCGCACGTTATACTTCAACCCTTTCATCTGGTTCAGAGGACTTTTTAGAGAATCTCATGGATTCAAATACGCTTCTTAAAATGGAAGACTCTCTCAATATCAATCCAGAAATCATCCCGATGGCGGGACTCAGTGAAGCTCGAATCCTCTTTCAATCTTCGAGTGATAATAAACCATACCTCGCGAAAGTGGCTTCGAACCTAGCTGTGAGTTGTGCAGACTGTGCTCCTCTTCATCCTCAAGGAGTCAAGCCAAGCTCATTTATTGGCTACTCTCTGAACATGAACTCAGCCTCTCCACTGGATCAAGCGAAGGTTACTCTCGGAACAGCTGGACCGACAGTCCCTACTGAAAATCAAAATTATGTTGTTTACACTATCTTCAGTGGTAAATCAGGGATCGAATTTGATCCAGATCTTGCCATTATCAACATCGAATCTGAATCTATTCAGTCAAGCACTGTTGATCCCGGCTTCAAATGGCGTCCACCTTTTGTCAGATAATCATCCTAGGGGGCAGAAATTCTGCCCCCTTTTTTTTTCATCATGATAAACTTTCTTCATGAAAGTTATTTTCATTCTTCTTCTTTTCACTCTTTCCCAGGCTTTCGCCTTCGAGCTCGTTATTGTCCAGGCCGTCTCGACCTCAAAAAAAACCATGATCACCAGGAAAGGTAAACGTGAGGGAGTTGTTCAAGGACAAAGAGCCACCTTTACTGCTGAAGATGTTTCCATTCTCGTCAAAGCCTTAAACGTGCATTCAGATTTTACTCAATGGGAAATTATTAATCCTGAAGCGGTTATTCCCTTTCAAAAAGGAACCGTCGTCACCTATTATCCTGCTACCGAGTATATCTGGGCCTTAAGTCCAGAGAGCGAGAGACAAAAGTTTATTAAGAGTGAAATCCCAAGAGTGAGGACATCACTTCTCTTTAAGGGAGCCTTCACGAGAGGTGTCTCTGAATCCGTTTCAGATGCGCCTGCCAACACTCCTCGTCGGGGTGGTTACCTTGGTGAAGTTTATTATGAAAAAGATCTTTTCCCACGCTTTGCCATAAACGCGGGCCTGAGATACGAGCGAGAAGTTGTAAACTATAGTGGAGCTTCTCTCGTGACCTTGCGAAATCTTGCAATCGTGCATGCTCTTTACTATTTCAATCCAATGTATGATCTCTACCGCGCACGCCTTTTTCTGGGTCTTGGAGTCGGTTACGGACTGTCTAATACGTCAACTGTAGGTCTTTCTCAGTCTGGAGTTGTTAGCCTTATGCCCGCCGCTCTCATGGGCTTAAGTTTGCCTTTTAATGATAAACTGGATTTTGTCAGTGATTTGTCTTTTGAGAGTTTTAGCACACGAGAAAAGAAAGAAGATGGGAAGATCCAAACCACATCCCAAACCAATGCCAAGATTGGTTTGGGATTAAGATACTATTACTAATTATTTTTTCATCAAACCGATTTCTTTTAATCTGATCATTAACCACTCATGTGAATTGATCGCCGGAAACTTCGCTCCACTTCCTACGCAAGATGGAATGCAGTCAAGCATCGTATCAGGATTAGGATGAACGAAAAATGGCATCGAGTAACGGTTCGATGTTGCATCATCAGGGTTCACAACTCTATGGGTTGTTGCTGGGATGATATTGTTTGTGAGTCTTGAGAGCATATCTCCTGAATCCACAACAAGTTGTTTCTCGTTATTATTCACTGGTAGCCATTTCCCATCACGGTCTAAAAGCTCTAAACCTGAAGTTGTTGCTCCAACCATCACGGTGATGAGGTTAATGTCCTCATGGGCCGCAGAGCGAACAGCATTTTTAGGAGCCTCTGGCCCTAAAGGAGGATAATGAATCGGTCTCAAAATGGAGTTACCATCTTGAAGCATTTTTCTAAAATAGTCTTGTGGAACATCGAGGGCCATTCCAAGAGCATCCATGATCACGACAGCAGTGGTATCAAGAGATTGATACAATTTTAAGAATGTATCTCTGAACTCAGGAATCTCTGTTGGCCAAACATTTTCAGGAAAATATTTTTGAAATTTAGGATCAACGAGTTTTTCACGTCCCACATGCCAAAACTCTTTCAGATCAGGATATTTTGAATCCTTCGCGTGCTCAACCCCAAACGCTGTATAACCACGCTGGCCTCCACCCTCTTTGCAAACGTAATCACGCTTTCTCTCGACAGGAAGTTGAAAGAATTCATGAATGAGGTCATAAGCTCTGGATGTTAACTGATGATCAACAGGGTGATCGACAAGGACAATAAATCCATAGTCTTTAAGTCCCGTGAAAAGATTATTCACGAAAGCGGTCTTATCATTCTGAGTACCGTTAACAAAACTCATGAGGCTTAGTTCAGGAACTTTACGTGTGGTCTCCATGCTTATCTCCTCCAAAAACAATGAATGATTTTAAATAATCCTGAAGATATAACATGTCTATGATTTAAGTGAAGATTACAGAGGGAAAATTACTCAAACATGCTCGTCCCAAGTCTGATCCAATTTGATCCTTCTTGAAGGGCAATTTGATAATCTTGGCTCATTCCCATGGAGAGCTTTAGGTTTCTCTGGGAAAAAAGCCTTTCTTTTTGATCTCTTAGCTCACGGAAACAGCGATGAGCTTCTTTTTCAAACTCATCCGTCCTCACAGCTCCCATCGTCATAAGACCTATAAATGTAAGATTCTTACATTTATCAATCAGAGCTGCTGCCTGAATCAGGTCAGCATCTGAAGTGAAGCCTGATTTTTCAGCTTCAAACGATGTTTTTACCTGTAAAAAAAGATGAACAGGGTGATTAAGTCTCGAATCGTACTTCACTAACTCTTTCACTAGTTCCATGCGGTCTACAGAATGAATGTATTTTAAACCTGGAATTTCTAAGAGAGCTTTCACTTTATTTGTTTGGAGATGACCTATCATATGCCAGTCTATCATCTGGCCCGAGAGCTCTTGTGATTTTTGCTTTAGCTCTTGAACTTTATTTTCTCCAAAATCTTTATGCCCAAGGTTGATATACTCTTGGATTTCAGAGAGTGCACGGTTTTTACTGACAATCAAAAGAGAGGAGTTTTCTCTTAAAAGAGAACGAACTTGATCTAATTTTTCAGAGTATTTACTCATCCTCTTTGGACTTCTTTTTTTTCTTTAAGCTAATCGTCGCCTTAACTTCAAAATCATACTTCTCTGCGATTTTCTCAATCTCTCGTGATAGATCAATATTATCGAGGTAGGACTTGAGTTCGTTTTTTACAGATTGAACAAATTCCGTTTTCGTTTGTTTCGCATTATCAACGAGTCCAGTGACGATATCTTTTGGTAGAGGAAGATCCTTGAGAATGGTTCTCACTCCCTCCTCTGTCATAAACGCGGCTGAAACACCTGTTGTGATAACTTTTTTTAAGATATCTCCAATCTTCCCGTCTTTATCTTTTAACTCATCACTCATAGGCTTGCCGCTCTTTCTGCAAAGGCTTTCATGTTCAATGGTAAGTTTGTCGACACGAGAGTTTTCTCAATCATTCCAAGTCCAGGTAGAAACCCTTTAAGTTCAACTTCTAAAGAATATGTAACTTCTGTTTTATTAGCTCCGACTTCTTTGAGCGTCCACTTCCCATTATTAACTTTCATCATATCTCCACTCACAAGACTCCATGAAACTTCTTTGTTTTTCTGATGAGTCAGTTTAAGAGTATAAGAAACCTCTTTGATGAGGCTAAGATTAAATTTCACTGTAGCTCCGGCATCCGTTTTATTCGATACCTCAACTCCTTTCATACCATCAACGAACTTTGGGTAAGATTCGTAATCTGTGATAGCTTGAAAAAGTTTTTCAGCTGAGACGTTGAATGTTTCTGTTCTTTCTGCTTTTGCCATAATTTATTTCCTCTTTTAGTATCTTGGTTTTTTATCAAAGTGGTGCTCAGCTCTGATGTGCCTCACGGTTCCAGACTCACTTCTCATCACAAGAGAGTGCGTGTAGCAGCCCCATGATTTAAAAACGACACCGTCTAAAAAATTCCCCGTCGTTACGCCAGTGGCAGAAAACATTAGATTTCCACGAGCAAGATCATCAATTTTGAAGACTCGATGAATATTATCTATTCCCATTTTACGAGCACGCTCAATCTCGCCAGGGTTTCTTGGTTTGAGAATCCCTTGAAACTCTCCACCTAAACACTGAAGAGCTGCCGCAGAGATGACTCCCTCTGGTGCTCCACCGATACCAAAAAGAATATCAACACCAGAATTCGGTGTAGCTGTTGCAATCGCCGCAGAAACATCACCATCAGAGATGAGATTAATCCTGGCACCTGCTGCCCTGACTTCTTCGATTAAATCTTTATGTCTTGGACGATCTAAAATAATCGCCGTTAGATCAGAGATTCTACACTTCTTAGCGTCCGCTAAGCGCTTTAAATTTTCTGTCGGAGATTGTTGAATATCAATGAGACCTCTGCCCTCTGGGCCCGAGGCAATTTTTAACATGTAAGTATCAGGAGCATGAAGTAAGCCACCAGCTTCTCCAATCGCCATCACTGAAATGGAGTTTGGTCCACCATGAGCGCAAATCGTTGTGCCTTCGAGAGGATCAAGGGCAATTTCTAATTTTGCACCTGTTCCTGTCCCCACTTTTTCCCCAATGTAGAGCATCGGAGCTTCATCTCTCTCACCTTCTCCGATAACGACAGTAGCATCACATTCGATTGAATCCAGCATTGCTCTCATCGCATCGACTGCGGCTTGATCGGCAGCCTTCTCATCACCTCTCCCCATTAATCGGGCCGAAGCGATCGCAGCCATCTCAGTCACACGCACGAATTCCATAGCAAGATTTCTATTCATATATTTTCCTAGTCTGATTTAATAAGACCAGTTTAGCCTTTTTGTTTGGATCTATGAAGTGAATTAACTTAATTGACGCATCATAAAACTATGGGCTTCTGATGGAAGAAGATCCTCATGGAGCAAGTTAAGAAGCTCAACACCACGATTCATTTTAGTCTCATCAAGCTCGAGATCGAGTTTAAACACCCATTCATCCTCATTGATTAATGGAGAATCAACATTTCTTTTTGAGATAATCCGACCTGTGTTTGTTCCTTTCCCTTCTTCCCACTCAATAAAATTCTCAAAACAAAGGATTTGAAATTTTGCAATCTCGCTTCCCGCATGTTGCCATACAAAAATTTCTACTGGTCCATCTGAACGAAGCCAGTATTTCAAGCGTGGTGGAAGTTCTAAGTCCGAGCTCATCTTGTGAAGAGGCTTCAAATGCTTAACCATCTTATCCAATTTAAGGAAGTCGCTAATCGCTGTTAATTGTTCGTGACGCTTATGAAACTCAACTCCAAGGCGCTGTCCATTGATCCATTTAATTGAACCTTGGACACTTAAGTTATGGCCTAACCAGTGAATCATTCCTTGGATAGCACCGCCCTCTTTATACGACATCTCTTGGTCTCTACAATAGAGCTGCATACCTGTGTAGGAGATGTCTTTTATTTCAAAGGCATGAGCCTGCTGAGCAGTTTTGAATGTGAGGTAACAAAATGGAAAACGAGGAAGAACTCTTTTCTCATGTTTCTCAAAATCAGACTTAATTAAATTAAATTTACGTTCCATGATAACTCCCTCTTTTCTTATAGTTTAAAACTCTTTAAAAAAAACGATAGCTAGGTAAAGTTGGCTTTGATAAATTGCCCACATGGAAAAAAATGACCTAGAATTTGATAACCTGCCTAATCGACTCACCCTTTTTCGCATGCTCATGATCCCGGTGATTGTGATGTGTCTTTACTGGGAACTTGATGCTCCAGTTGAGATCGCCTTTATGGAAAATTATCTCCATGTGATTTCTTTTATTATCTTTATCCTTGCTTCAATCACTGATTTTTTTGATGGTTACATTGCTCGAAAAAGAAATATCGTCACCGTTTTTGGCTCTTTCTTAGATCCAATTGCGGATAAATTCCTCGTCGTTTCAACCATCATTATGTTGATGTATCTTGACCGAATTCATCCATTGATGGTGACTCTGTTGGTTTTGCGGGAAATGTACATGACCTCCTTAAGGCTTTTGGCCCTCTCGGAAGAGGTCGACGTGCCTGTCAGCTCCATGGGTAAGTGGAAAACAGGGACCCAAATGGTAGCGATACCGATGCTTTTACTAGGGATTGAACTTTGGGGGATTGACCTGATCATGTTGGGAACAGCTCTCTTGTATCTTTCTGCCCTGCTATCTCTTTGGTCAGCTCTTCAGTATTCTTTAAGTATGTTAAAAAAGCTTCAAGATAAAAGAAAACAAAAAAAATTGGCAAAAGGTTAATCTATGAAAGATTGCTTACTCGTGACGGTTTCAGGGCCCGATAAAAAAGGGATCACTTCAGGCCTCATGAAAGTGCTTGTTAAAGAGCAGGCTGAAATTATTGATATGGGGCAAGCCGTGACCAATGGTCTTCTCTCGCTTTCTTTTGTTTTAAAACTCAATGAGCAAGGCTCAAATTCTGTTTTAAAAGATCTTCTCTTTGAAGCAAAAAAAATGGGCATGAATCTTGATTTCCAAGTTGTTGAACAAAAAGATGACTCGAATATTAAAGAAAAATATATCCTGAGTGTTTCATCACCTGAAAAGGCTATTCAGGCAAGTTTTCTAGCCGATGTTGCGACACTTTTTTCTGTCAATGAAATCAATATTCAAAGAATAGATAATCTTTCGAAAATTGGATTCAAGTCATTAGATATTGCTGCGAGCTCACACAGAGAGATTGATTTTTTAAAAATAAAAACGGACCTCATGAATCTCTCATCTCTGCACAAAGTTGATATGGCCTTCATGCGAGATAACGTCTTTCGGTTTAATAAGCGTCTCATCGTTTTTGATATGGACTCAACTCTGATCCAAGCTGAGGTCATTGATGAAATGGCAAAAGTCTGGGGGATCGGAGAAAAAGTTCAAGCGATTACTGAAAGAGCGATGAATGGTGAGCTTAATTTCGATGAAGCTCTGAGAGAGAGAGTTTCTCTTCTTAAAGGACTACCAAAAGATAAGATGGAGGAGATCTTTGAAACTCTTCCTCTCACGCCAGGTGCGGAGAAATTTATTCAAGTGGTTAAAGGCCTTGGTTTTAAAACGGCCATCGTTTCTGGTGGCTTTAAGTATTTCGCAGAAAGCTTAAGAAAAAAATTAAACATCGATTACGCCTTTGCTAATGATCTTGAATGGGATGGAGATAAGCTCTCAGGAAAAGTTAAGGGACAAATCGTGAATGCTGCTCAGAAGGCTTTCATCCTCGAACTCCTCGCTCAGCAAGAACAAATTCACCTCGACCAAGTTGTTGCCGTCGGTGATGGAGCAAACGATTTACCCATGCTGGCAAAAGCTGGTCTAGGCATCGCCTTTCATGCCAAAGAGAAAGTCAAAAGAGAAGCAAATCATCAAATGAGCTTTGGCCCGATGACAACGATTCTCTCCTTCTTAGGAATTCCTGAGTAAGAATGAAAAAAATAAAGCTTAAAAACAAAAATGTTTTACCAAGCTTAAAACAAGAGACTCATCTTTTTATTGACTCAGAGATTGATCTTTCTGGAGAAGATTTTTTTGATTTTAAAAATCTTTTTAGTTTATCCCTCAAAGCTCCCCAGTTTTTTTCACTTGAGGTTCTTCTTTCGCTCAGAGGTTTAAGAGTTTTAACTTTTCGAGACACTAAAATAGATCTCATCTTGCCACTCATTCATCAACACTCGGGACTTGAGTACCTCACGATCAAACAGGCAGGGCTGGAGAAACTTCCCTTAGATTTTTCTCTCTTAACTGAGCTTAAAGAGTGTAACCTCTCACAAAATAAACTCACAGAGTTACCACTGAGTTTTAGCGAACTTAAAAAATTAAAGCGACTCAATCTCGATCAAAATTTATTTCGAAAATTTCCAGATATTATCCAAAAGACTCCCTCTTTAACTCATCTCTCTATCGACGGAAATCCATTTCCCGAAGTAGAGAAGATGAGGATCGAGAGGGAGTATGGAATTATTGTTCACTAATCTCCATCTCTGTGCCATTCCAGCTCATTGTCAACTCGCCCTCTTTAAGATTTCCGGAGAGGATTTTTTTAGATAACGGACGAGTCACAAGACGCTGAAAAACACTTTGAAGGGGACGTGCTCCATAGTGAGGATCAAAACCCTGAAGACCAAGAGTTTCATACGCAGATTCGTCTAGTTTTAAGTGAACTTTTTTCGCTTTTAATCGTTCATTAATAAGTTTCAGTTGTTTTTGGATGAGCTCTTTCATCACGGATTGATCGAGAGCTTCATAGTTTAACACGGCATCGATACGTCCAAGGACTTCCGGTTTAAAATCAACTTTCGGATTTTTCGAGTTCGATGTCATCATGATGATTGTGTTCTTAAAGTTAATCACGCGACCTTTATTATCGGTCAATCTACCATCGTCTAAAATCTGAAGAAGAATGTCTGCAAAATCTGGATGAGCCTTTTCGATCTCATCGAATAAAACAACACAGTAAGGTTTTCTTCTAACCGCTTCCGTTAAGACTCCACCCTCCTCGTATCCGACATAACCGGCAGGAGCTCCAATGAGTTTTGCGACAGAGTGCTTCTCTGAAAACTCAGAGAGATCAAACCGAACCATATTTTCTTCATTCTCAAAGAGAAACTCGGTGAGAGCTTTCGCTGTTTCTGTTTTACCAACACCCGTTGGACCCAAGAGTAGAAATGATCCCATAGGTTTAGTTTCATCAGATAAACCCGCGAAGCTTGCAAGAAGTGTTTCAGAAATTTCTGAAAGTGCCGCTCTCTGCCCAAAGACTCGTCCACCCAGGTACTCTTTAAGCTGCAGGATAGAGTCCTGACGAGATTTGAGAATTTTTTCCAGAGGGATTCCCGTCTGGCGAGCAATCACTTGAGCGATATGTTTTTTACCAAGAATCCAATCATGTGAGCTTGCTTGAAGCTCTTTCTCAGCTTCAGGTAAAAGCATATATTTAATTTTTGATGCCTCTTCGTAGTTTTGATGGCGCTCAAAGGTTTCGAGGTCAAATTTTAATCGATCGATGCGATTTTTAACCTCAGCAACTTTTTTAAGACTTGAAACTTCTTTCTCCCAGATATTTTTCCCTTCATCAAAGTTTCGCTGAAGCTCTTCGATCTCTTTTTTAAGCTCAAGATTACCCTTCTCTAATTCAGCAAAGATTTTTTTCGATCGAAGCTCTGCCTCAAGCTCCACCAACTTCGTTGGCATCGCCTCCGCAGAAAGCTTGAGCGCACTCGAAGCCTCATCTAATAGATCGATGGCTTTATCAGGTAAGTTCTTATCTGTGATATATTGCTCTGAAAGAAAAACAGCGTTGTACACGGCTTCATCGGAAATTTTGATCCCGTGGTGAGCCTCCATTTTTGTCCTCACTCCCATTAAAATTTCGATCGAGTCCTCTTTGCTTGGTTCATTAACAGGAACATGGCGGAATCGTCTCTCGAGAGCAGCGTCATTTAAGATGTATTTTTGGTACTCATCAGAAGTGGTTGCACCAATACAGTGGAGTTCTCCACGCGCGAGAGCGGGCTTTAATAAATTGGCCGCGTCCATGGCCCCATCCGTCCTCCCTGCTCCAACGAGTTGATGTATCTCATCAATAAAAAGGATCACCTCGCCTGATTTTGATTTAATGAATTTTAAAAGGTTTTGTATCCTCTCTTCAAAGTCTCCACGGTATTTAGTGCCTGCCATGAGTGACCCCATTTCAAGCGAATAAACTGTTTTTCCCTTGAGGACATCGGGAACAAGTCCCTTCACGATTTGTTCTGCAAGACCTTCGACGATCGCTGTTTTACCGACCCCTGCAGGACCAACTAGGACTGGATTATTTTTCGCTCTACGACCTAAGATTTCAATCACTGATCTAATTTCTTTAACACGACCAATAACAGGATCAAGCTTACCTGCTTTCGCAAGTTCGTTAAGATTAATTAAAAAACTTGGAACTTCCTGAACCTCTGTGGGATCAGAAAATTTTGTATAATCAATTTTCAATGTAGGAAAGAACTGAGGAAGAAGTTTTAAGAAATGTTTCTCTGAAATCTCTGCCTTACCTTCTTGGACAGCGTCCCCCGAAGCTAGAGTTATCCACTCATTCAACTTGGATGAAGACCTGATGCTTTCGAGCTTAATTTCACCCGTAGTTTTAGGAAGAAGGTCTAGCTTCTTGATGATTTCAGGAAGCTGATTTTCAAGAGCGGAATGTGCATAGGTTGATTTATTTTTAATGAAACCAAATAGTAGGTGCTCAGGAGTGAGTTCTGTATTTTTTCTACGAAGAGCCTCAGATTGAGCAATATCAAGTGATCCCAAGACAATTTCATTAAACTTATTCATAAAGCCTCCAATGACTTTCAATCTTTAAGATGGTGCTTAATTCAATGGAGTCAAGGGGCAGCTAAAAAATTATTTTCACTCTGAGAGTTTGATCAAAAGCCTTAATGACTTGGGCCTTGTACCTATCACCGCTCAAGGCCTGAGCGAGGATTTTTTGTTGATCTTTTGAGTAATCTTTTTTCATGATTTGCCAGTGTTTAATCTCATCTCCTAAGCAAACCTGCCATTCAAAACTAAATTTTGTTTCTGGAAGAACTCTAACAATGATCGTATTTTCTTGAATGGTTTTCTGTCTGGTATAAACATGAAAAATGATCGGAAGAAGCTTGCGATCTTTTTTCACAAGTTGGCAGAGCCGCTCAATCTCTGGAGAATGCTTCAAATGTATAAATTGATGACACCAATCTTCACTCGACTTTCTCATTGGACAAGCCTCAAGAGTTGGGCATGGGAACTCGAGGTTGAAATGTTGAGCAATCAGGTGTGTCCGAATACTAAGAATCTCCGAGAAAAAATCTTTCGTTCCTGGCTCAATAAAGATGACGACCTCTGGATTAATCTCATCAATGAGTCGACAAACCTCATCTCTCTTCATTTCATTCGCTGAGTGGCCAAAGAAAAGAATCTTCTCCTTTTGGGTATGAACGTAGCGCTGGTGAAGATTTCCTTCCATCTTCAAACCGTTCCACAAATGCTGAGCCTGCTCACGCATGAGATCGGATTTTTCAATTTGATAGACATCACCGGTTCCGCCCCAAAGCCTAAAAGCTAAGCTAAAGGTTCCTGGCCCAGCTCCCACATCGATGAAATCCATTTTCTTCATTCTATCGATGAGTCCTTGATCACATCTTTTGATCAGTTCATTCCACTTCCCAATGTTAGTCGAGAGATAAAAAAGTGTGTAGGCAGCAACAAGACGTTTATCTTTCAGGTAATCGGAAATTGAATCTCTGTTTTTGGTGAAATTATGCGAAAGCTCCTCAATAGACTGGACGAGCTCATGTTCTGAACGAAAAGAATAGATCAGGTGAGGAGTTAAACTATTGAGTGAAATCATTCACCACAAGTTTTATCAGAAATAATCTCTGAGGCAAGTTCAATACAGTGTGATTTTCTACGTTTGATACTTTTAATGACTCTTGCTTGAAGATCAGTACATTCGTAGGGATTAAGGAGAAAGAAGACCGACTCTTCAAACTCACCCACTCGAAGACCTTGAATGAAACTTTGGCAGTCGATGAAAGATCTTTCTTTTAAATTCGTGAAAAGCTCGATGCTGCCTTCACGCTCAGGTTCAACTTTATATCTGTCAATTTTCAGCTCAAAAGCGTATGACGAGAACGATAAAAGTGCCGTTAAAAAGAAAATCCTCATAGTTGTCTCCAGTAATTTCTTATCGGAGTCCCTATGAGGATATTAAAAGACTAAACTGGTCTTTTTTATCTTTTGTTTAATTCTACGTATTTATTCTGAGTATCTCCCGTATAAATCTGTCTTGGACGACAGATCTTAAACCCTGGTTGCTCTAGCATCTCTTTCCACTGGGCCATCCATCCTGGTAATCGTCCCATCGCAAACATGACCGTGAACATATTGGTTGGTATCCCTAATGCACGGTAAATGATCCCTGAGTAGAAATCCACATTCGGGTAGAGTTTTCTATCCACGAAATATGCATCCTGAAGAGCAACTTCCTCAAGACCTTTAGCGATATCCAAAAGAGGATCTTTCACTCCCAGTTTTGTTAAAACAGAATCACAAGCTTTCTTAATGATTTTCGCTCTCGGGTCAAAGTTTTTATAAACTCTATGACCGAATCCCATTAAACGAGAAGAGGAGTTTTTATCTTTAACCTGAGCCAGGAATTGTTTGTAATCAAGACCAGAGTTTTTAATCTCTTCAAGCATTTCAAGAACTGCTTGATTCGCTCCACCGTGAAGTGGTCCCCAAAGAGCATCAACTCCCGCAGAAATGGTCGCAAAAATATTTGCTTTAGATGATCCCACCATTCTGACCGTAGACGTCGAGCAGTTTTGCTCGTGGTCCACATGGAGGATAAGAAGAATATCAAGAGCCTTCGCAACTTCCTTGTCTACTTGAGACTGGCCAGTCATCATCGCAATAAAGTCAGAACAGTAGTCCAGGTTTTTATTCGATTTGATAAAGTCTTTTCCAATCGAGTGCCTGTAAGCATAAGCAGACATCACCTTGAGTTGACCCATAAGTTGCGCCATCGCCTCTTCTTTTTGAGCAGGAGTTAAATCCTGTGAAAGTAGCTGAGGGTAGAACGCTGAAAGAGCTGCAAGATTTGACGAAAGAACACCCATTGGATGAGCATCTTTAGGGAAAGCTTTGATCATCGTCTTTAAGCCTTCTGGGATATCATCATAAGAAGCAATTTTAGCCTCGAATTTTTTTAGTTCTTCGCCTGTAGGTAATTTTCCATAGATCACAAGGTAAGCAGACTCAATAAAAGATGATTTTTCTGCGATCTCTTCGATTGAATACCCGCGGTACTTTAAGATTCCTTGCTCTCCATCAAGAAAAGTAATTGATGAAGTACAAGCTCCAGTGTTCATATAACCAGAATCAAGAGTGACGTAACCTGTTTCTGCTCTGAGCTTGGTGATATCAATCGCCTTCTCGCCCTCTGTTCCTACAAACACAGGTAGTTCGACAGTTTTATCTTGGAGGATCAGTTTTGCCTTTTCACTCATGGAAGACTCCTTAAGACTTTTAGAGAAAATTTAATGTGAAATACATGTATTTTAGCACATTTAGGCACAAGCTGTCTAAAAACTTAGTGGGAAAAAACTGCTTTTTTCATAGACAATGCGTAGCAAAGAGATGAAAAAATGATCTCATGAATTCGAATCCTCATCTGATTAAGGCAAAACTTATCAAACGCTATAAGCGCTTCTTAGCAGACGTGGAGTTAAATGATCAAACAATCACTGTCCATGTTCCGAATACCGGATCCATGAAAGGGTGTTGGGAAGAGGGTGATGAGTGCGCTCTTTCTCTCTCTTCCAACAAAGAAAGAAAAATGCCCTACACTCTTGAGATGATAAGAAGAGGAACTGTTTGGATTGGTATTAATACTCATCAAGCCAATCATCTTGTCGAAAAAGTTTTAAAAGAAAAAAAAATCCCGAGTCTTCAAGATTATGAATTCATCGAGAGAGAGGTAAAAATCAATCAAAGTCGTATTGATTTTTATTTAAGGTCTTCAAAAACAATTCCCCATGTTTATCTAGAAGTCAAAAATGTCACCCTAAGCCTTCAAGATGGAATAGTTTCATTTCCAGATGCTGTCTCGGAGAGAGGTCTGAAACATTTAGATGAACTTATTGAACTAAAGAAAAAAGGATTTCGAACTGTCCTCGTTTTCTGTATTCAACGCAGCGATGGAAAAGTCATGAAGGCAGAAGAAAGCATTGATCTACTGTATGCAAAAAAACTTGAAGTTGCCGTTGATGAGGGAGTTGAAGTTCTTCCTCTCCTCTTCAAGGTGACTCCCGAAGGAATAATTTTTGAAAAAGAAATTCCGTTTCAAAGGATGGCGAGATGACAGTTGAGCTCATTAAGAATTGGCCCTCTCTCTATCTTTTGTCTAACGATGAGCAAAGAAGAAAAATTCTCGTTGAAGTTGATCAATTGTTTCCAATTTCTACTCACTACAATCCAAATGAAGAGGTACATCACTTCTGGAAAGAAGTTCTCTCTGATGAACTCATTTTTTTTGGCGGCTCGTTTTTTCCATGGCACAAAGGCCACCAGACTTGTTTAAACTTTATTGATCCTAAAAAGAAGTGCCTTATCCTTCCCGATCGAAATCCTCAAAAGGACTTGATGCTTCAAAAACCAGAAGATTATTTTGTTACGCTTATTCAAAACTTAGAGCTTCGTCCTGGGCATCATTTAAGTCCGAGTTTTATTTTATCTCCTTATAAAAATCCTACTTTCGATTGGGTCAATCGTCTTACAGAGCACTATCCTCAAGCTAAAATCTCCCTTCTGATGGGGTTTGATAGCTTAAGAACAATTGAATCCTGGATCAGAGCGAATGAGCTACTTCCACGGTTATCAAAACTCTATGTGCTTTCAAGACTTGAACGGGATGATGAAGCGATTCAGGTCAAATTAAAACTCGAATCAACTTTTAAGCAACTTCAGATTGAATACTTAGGTCACCACGAATTTGAAAACTTAAGTTCAACAGAACTTCGAAAATAAAAAAGGGAAGCATTACGCTTCCCTTTTTTGACAATATGCCTATACAAAAAGTGTGCTGGAACTATTAGTAACAAGTGTAATAACAGTCGTCGTAACAAGTATACCCGTAGTAACTATCGTAGTAACATCTTGGAGAGCAAGCGTATGTTGTATTATAACAACCAGTGCTTCTCGACGTTGAAGAACCGCCTCCTCCACCAATCGCAAGAGCACCAACAATCACAAGACCAAGTCCAACATAAAGAAGAACTTCTCCATTCCAACTCGCACCTGCGTTTCTCGTTTTATTCATGACATCGGCCATGTATTTTGTCGATTCTTCAAAAGACATTTGATTTAAAGAGACAAGAGTAAAAACCGTGTCTAATTCTTTTGCCGTTCTTTGATCTTTCAATTGAGACTTAATGAAACTCATAAGCTCAGAGTTAGTTAAACCTTGTGCTTGAAGATCTCTAAGAGTCGCTGTGAACTTCTTCATTTGCTCAACATAAAAAGTTTTATCTTTTTTATCCCACTCAGTAGAGAGAGAGTAGTTGAGTTCTTCAAAAGCAGCCGCTAATCCATTTTGAGATGAAGCAAATGACTGAGTTGTGAGAAGAGAGAAAAGAACAATAAAAGAAAAAAGTTTACTTAACACTGTGACCTCCAAGTTAAGACTTTATTAAGCTCGGAGTTGGTACCTTAAAAAAGTAAGAATCATCAAGTAAGAAATGACTCCTGTCATAAAATGACAAAAAAATTCTAAAATAAGGGCCATTTTGACCCCGAAGCAGAGGGCTTAATTTACAAGCCTTTAGAATCTAGAGATTTAAGAATAGATAATTTATCTGTAAAAGGGTGTGTACATTTTACCTGACAAGTCTTGAGCATCCCCTCGACAAGCTCAGTTCTTATGCTGGAGTTGGTAGAGAGGTAGTTACGTAATTCATAAACAAAATTTAAGCCTTCCTGATCTCCGAGAAGATCGTTCATACTCCAAAGGAGCCCAAAAACAAAATCAGTGTTCGCGTACTGATTTTGTTCAAATTGGATCTTGTAGAGTTGCTTTTTTAGAGCATCTTTTCCATTAAAAGTATTATATCTCTTGATGTCCATAGCAAGTGTTGGAGAATGAGCAATTCTGCCTGCAAAATAATCAGCCATGCCCTCAATAATTGGCGTTGAATGAGAAAGAACAAGCTTATCTGAAAACGCCATATGGGCAAACTCATGATAAATAATTTCCGGAACCATCGATGACTCTAGTGAGTACCATTTAGGGCTCAGAGCGCGGTTCAGTGGATCGAAGTTTTGGTAAGCAAGCTCGAGAATCACACTTGAACCCGCCGTACGGATTAGATTGTCAGTAGATAAAGGATTAATGTTCACATCTTGAGTGGCCACAAGAAGATTTTCCGCAAGGAATCTCTGTAGGTTCTGCATGTGAGTTTGATTCCTAAATTTTTTAAGAACACCTTTCACATTTTGATTCGAAAGATTATTAACCTTTAGCTCACTAATATGAACGCTCTTCGAAGGTCTGAACCAGATCTCTGCCCCCCATGGTGAAATTCCTTTTTTAGGGTAGCCCTTCCCTGCTGGGATAGTCAGAGCATTGTTGTACTGAGGATCTTGCTCATCATGAGCAAAATGGCCAAGGTCAGCAAAATTATTAGTAAGATCTAACCTAATAGTAATTTGTCCCATATTTTGAACATAATCAGAACTTAGCTCATTGATAAAAAAATCCCTCGCCCTCGTGAGGTGAAAATAAACAGTTGCGGCTTTTAATTTAAGCTCCTCATCCGCGGTAAACTTAATAGCCTCATCGCTTTTACCTTGAACAATTTTAAAATGTTTCCCTTCAAAAGAATCAGTCGATGTTAAATCATCGAGTCTCATTTCTTCAAAGTATGGCTTATTATTTTCAGACCTCACGAGAACTCGGAAGTTCTCCGCGATAGCGTTGATTGAAAAAATAAGTAAGATCGTCATTAAAAAATTCATGCTTATTCCTTAAAAAAGACTCGTATCATCTACGACCGGTCTTTTCTCTCCAATCGAAGCCTCAATAGCAATAATCACAAGCGCAGGGACGAACCCATAAGGCTGAGGAATCGCGACTGCCACAACTCCACCAAAGAATCTTGCATAAACAGCTATCTTTTCCATGAGCGTTTTCTTTGGACTCCACACATCCTCAAGAGAATACACTTGGTCAACTTCTGCTGCTGTTACAAAACCAACTTCATAAGCAGCAGTGATAAGATCTTCATAATCAGGCTTTTGATTTTCAAAGAAAGAGTTAATGTAAAGGTAGTTCATTTCTTTCCGAAGCATCTTCGTTGAAAATCGAAATCTCTCCATAGGCTCAAGAGCAATCACCTCATTGGGCTGATCGTCTTTAAAAACTGTCAACTCGATTTTCATTGAATCAAGTCTTTCTTTAAAACTCTTCACAAGATTAGCCATTAAAAGAATCTGAACTTCTGAGTAATTTTCGTAGAGATAAATCCGTCTCGAAAAATCTGACCCCGCTACTTTCTGAGTCATAAAACTCGATCTTTCTTTTTCATTCTTAAGGGGCTGTTGAAGTCGTAAATTTTTTTGCTTTTTTAAATAATCAGTCCAAGTAAGACGTTCAAGATGAAATTTATTTTTCCGTAAATTCTCTAAGATGACAGCATCATCAGAGGAAATATAATCGAGTGAGTAAGCGAAACGTATCGCTTCCTTGTAGCTAAAACTAAGATTATTTTTCTGTTGTTGGTAGTCCTGATACGTGGATAGAAATATTTTATCTAAACAATCTTTTGACAAGAACCTCTCAAGATATAAAGACTCTTGAGTGGAGAGATTACTCATCTTTATTTTTTTTATTGGTCGGTTATTTAACGTAATATTTTTTTCAATTTTAAAAAGATAGAAAAGACTGACATCGTCTAAGTAATCATTGTATCTATTGGCGAGTAAGACAGCCGAAACATCTTGCCCATATTTAAGCCTTAGATCTTTAATCAGATTAACTGAGCATGATTTTGAGTTTGAGTAACTCTTATTGAGTGTCTGTGAAAGATCATCAAGACCGTACTGATGCTGAACTCGAGAAACTTCTCTTAACTTTTCATCAGTCAGATAGGAGGAGTCCCCTTCTCTCACGTTTTTAATCTCAGCTTCGGCAATGGCGAAGACGGAGAAGAGAATTAAAGTTAAAAACCTCATGAAAGATCCTTTGGGATCATCTTACTAAAAATTGACTACCCTAGGAGTGAGGAATGAATTCTCTTCATAAGGTGTCTAAATTCTGGACGATTATGTCACATCCTAATTTCTGGGCGAAAATGTCACATCAATAACTTTTATGTTCTCCTAAGTTCTTATGAACTAAGGAGATTTATGAGTACTGATGGGATC
>Ga0255183_1000053_pt1 | contig 54267 bp, 72 predicted proteins | sample Atl_UVDOM_RepB_8_FD_183638 | JGI IMG/M metagenome (GOLD analysis project Ga0255183, IMG submission 183638) | Freshwater microbial communities from Altamaha River, Georgia, United States - Atl_UVDOM_RepB_8d | ecosystem: Environmental > Aquatic > Freshwater > River | place: USA: Georgia...
CTTATGACAACATATAAAGATTATAAAAACTATTTATCGGGTGTCTGAGAAAATGACATGCGGTAAAGCTGATGAGAAAGCATATGAACCCATTTTAGGGTCACTGGTTTCAAGTTGGGTATAGGTAGTATGATCACGCTATATTGTTTTTTTTTTGATATATTTTCTCTTTAATCCATATGCCAGAAAAAGGATTATACAGAAAAATAAACAGCGAAAAACTCAGAAAAAGTTGGGTTAAAATTTGTGGGTTTAATTGTTTACCAAGAGAACATATAGAAAATAATCCAGAAATCTATAATAAATTATTACCTGGAGTAGAATACAGTACACGATCTTATGATTCACCATCAAACTGGATAACAATTTACCAAAGTGATTTAGGTTTCAAAGTAATGGTAGTTACTGCCAAAAATGGATGTACAACTACATATTTTATGCACAACAATACAGTCGGTATTATAGACAAATATAACCCTTGCAAAGTCGGAGAAATAAATAAAGAAAAAGATGTCAAGGAAATAGAAGAAATATTATTCAACCCATCTCACATATAATTTATTTTTTATATCATATCAATAATAAAAAAAGATAATTCTTAGATTAAAATTTCTTTGGTTTCATTTTTAGCTTCTTTCTTTGGTCTACCACGAGGCTTTGGAGCACTAGCTTGAGCTTGGACTTGAACTTCTTCAGTAATTTTCTTTGGTCTACCACGAGCTTTAGGTGCTTCAACTGGTTCAGCTTTTACTTCTTCAGTAATTTTCTTTGGTCTACCACGAGCTTTAGGAGCTTCAATTGATTCAATTTTTACTTCTTCTTTTTGTGGTTTATTGGTTTTTTTAACTGGTTGTTCAATATCTGAGAATAACTTCATAAATTTTTCATTACTAACACCTTTAAGAGTGCTAACATATGTTCCGAAGTTTATAATATTTCCACATTTGAAGTGTAAATTGATATTTTTAATATCTTTTACCTTTTGAATATCATCATTTAACGAAACAAATTCAAACAATTCATTTGCTTTAGTATTAGCCTTAGCTTGAGCTAAAGTAATATGTTGTGCACTAATGAGTTTATTGTTGTATGAGAACATTTCTATAATAATAATTTAATTAAAAATCAATTTTTTTTCTAGGCACATACAATTGTGTTACCTAGTTTAACCTGCGATAATTCGGTTTTATCAATTTTGATATCAGGCAACTTTTCAAGTGTCAAAGTGTAATAATACATAAGAGTTTTGATCGGTTTACTCAATATTGGTATGTTCATATTCATTATTTTGGTCTTGATTAATGTCAATTTAGAGTCACATTTGATACCTAATTCTTCATATAATTCTCTTTTTGCAGCATCTTCCGGTGATTCCATATACCTAACACCACCAGATAAAAACACCCATGAACTTCCATATTTAGGTTTTACTTTTAATTTTTGATCCCCTATTATAATCTTAAGGTTTATATGTTCATGTAATTTCATATTATAATTGTAAACTGGAAGTCTCATTTTTGCCTCACGACTGAAAAACAAATAATAATTATTGTCTTTGTAAAATCTATGAGTAAAATAATCCTTTAAGATAGGTCTGAAATGTTTTAAATCAAGCGATTTACTAATTTTTATAACCACCCATACGTCTTTATCAAAGGTTGGTAGGTTTACTATCGATGGTACTTTGTTAAATGTAACAATATAATCATGAATTGTGCCATAGCGTCTTTTTTCTATTAAAGGGCCCTCATCCATTTTATTATTAACTAACTTTTCTAAATGCAAATTATTCTTAATTTTTATAATCAGTTTTATTCAACATCACAAAAAATTTGATTTTTTATCTCTATAATTCCTTCAACACTACAAGTTAAAGACTAATCAAAAATGAACTTTGATCTCGCCGCTAAACTCATTGAACTTGCATCTAATGAACAAATTATTAATAAAGAACACTTCCAAAAAATTGTAGATAATGAAGGATCATTCCTTAAAATGGTAAATGTAGTACCATTACCAACAATCGTTGAATACAGGAACATGCCATTGAATGATGCTGGAATTAATGCTAAAATATATTTCTATCATCACAAACTTGATATGTTATTTAGTGTCGATAATGCTCATGCTGCTCGCTACATGTATGCAATTGATGGTGAAAAATACACAATGTTCAAAGGAGGTAAATTTGTCTCTCATAATTTATACACTGATATGACGGTTCAATGTCGCCAACACAGAGAACTTTCACTCGCAATAAACCTTGTTGTATTAACCGAATTTAAACCTGCAATGAAGAAAAAACTTGATTACGAAAACAAAATCAAAGAAATTACATTTAAATTATACAATGAACCAGTTGAGGTAGTTAACTTTCTCAAACCGGTATTGAACGTTACAGTCAATGAAATTGAAGAAATTCAATTGGAACAACTCATCAAAAATCAAATTGCTAATTAAAAATACAGAAATTAATTTTTTATTCTGCATAAAAAATATTTTTTATGATGTTTTTACAATAATTTATAATTCACTAATGAATTTTGGTGGATCAAGCTTAAATTTTGTACCAATACCAATAGCTTTCAAGTAGTTGATGTAACTTAATGTTGCGGTTGATGTTGACACAATTGAGAATGTTGTGTATGGACATGATTTACATACGTAAAGACCTGCATCAGCATTGTAAATGGATGGCAATCCACAAGTGTTACATATTGCAATCTTTTTACCATCACATTTATCCAACATTTTGTATTGGAGAAATCCAGCAGCACCGTTTGCAAGACCTGTATCTTTTTCCATCTCACCAAAGCGAATACCACCACCAGTGGCAACACCCTTATTTGGTTGATTTGTTTTGATATCAATTGATGGATTGTCAACAACATTGCTTGAATCAGCAACCATTTTTGTCAATCGTTGATAAGTTTGCGGTACACAAAATATACCAGTTTTAATTCTTCTACCAGTTACTCCATGATATGCATTTTTAACACCCAAATAATTGAGTCCTCTTTCTTCTGCCATACGTTTAATTTCTGGATTTTCGGGATTACTAAACATACTTCCATCCATGAAAACTCCAAGTATGGAACACAAGTCAGAATTGCGACCAACATACAACTGGTTAACAGTCATACGAGTTGGATATGCAAATGAACTGACACACATTTGCGGTCTAATTCCATCTTCAGTTATCAATGATTCTTCATCATTTTTGATTTCGGATACAATACCTTTGTTACCTGTAATAGCAGCAAACTTGTCACCAATTTCGACATGACGAACAACATATGTTCTAATTTTAATAACAACTGCAGCTTTAGAATTGTTTTCTTGACTGACAGTATCAATAATAACTGATTTGTCCTTTTTGTGAACTAATGATTCATCTATAATTTTCTTTGTAGTTGGATCAGTTCGAAGTATACCAAGAATTGGCATATCTTTTTCAATGATTGTACCTGGTTTAGGTATACCCTTGATCAAATGTGAATAAGATTTACATTTTAATCCTTCAACTGTTGATGGATCAGGTGTTCCCAATGCTTGACCATTTTCTAATTCTACAGAAATTGGGTTAGTGAGTATACAACTCATTAACATTGATTGAGATAATCCTTCACGAATTGTAAGTGAATCTTCTTGATTGTTTGCATCAGCAATAATTGCAACAAACAAATCGGCACAACCAATATTAATTAACTTATTTGCAATAGTTGAAACCATTGGTTTGTATAAGTTAAATGCAATTGGCATTTTTGCGTAAAAGGCATTATGATAATTTCCGGTTGGAGTATACATCATAGCCTGTTTACTTAATTTTGTCTGATAAAGTGTTCTTACAATATCTGAATTACTTCCATAAGGACATATTAATGCTGTCAAACAGAAGTTACCAAGTGGTATATCAAGATGTGTATATGGATATAATTCATTATTAACTTTTGTTACAAAAGTTTCATAACTATCACATGCATACACTCTACGATATTCCATTGGTGTAATATATTCAATTACACCTTCTTCCTCAAGATTTGATAAAGTAATTTTATTATCATACAATTTGATTGCATGTTCATTAGTATATTTTATCCATTGCTTGAAAGGTGCTTTACCTTGGATCCATTCATCATGATTATTGTAAACGATAATAAATGGTCTGATTGGTCTACCTTGCATAGTGTAGAAATGTAAATTTCCACCATCAAGTGGTTTGTAATCAATTGTTGTCCATCTGTTAATTTGACCTGCTCTACGAAGTTTTGTATACTTTTCAGCAAGTTCAAATGTGTTGTGGTGTGATCCAATAAGATCATAATTGACATACACAAGACCATAGTTGTCTCGTGACATCATGTTAGATGGTTGAACATCTTTTCGCAACATTTCCTTAAGAGGGTTTGTTGGAATAATATCTGTAAAACGACAAATAAGTGTTAACTGACCAGATTGACCAGCACGTTCACCTTCTACAGACTGAATACCACAAACAATACCTGCTTGTGTTGGATGCACTGATCTTGATTGTAAATTTGATTCATTAGCTTTACCACCCATTCCGTTTGGGTCAGGTGTAATACCATTCATCGCATGATATTTAGATGCATCATTAATTCTTTCATTTTGCACAGTAAACAATCTGTTCTTGATATTTGTCTTTTTGTTGATAGTAATACTTTTCTTACTACCAGCTTTAAGAGTTTTATCAAGATTTGCACCCATCTTCGCAGGTTGAATTGTATTCTTGAACACTTTTTCAAAACTGATGTTTGGATCACTTTCAAGATTACGTTCAACAGCTTTAATAAGTGGTGTCATATTGTTAATATTGTACACTGATTTAAATGAACCGATAATTCCAGGTCCATCATTTGTACACACAAGATTAAAGAATGAGTTTCTATCAGTTGGTTCATCACCAAGTTCGACACTCATAACACTATGAATAAGTTTTCCAATGAAATATAATTTACTTCTGCGGAAATCTGGTGTTGTACCGATGTGTGGGAAAAGTGAATTGTCAATACGAATCATAATTTTGTTAACAATTGATTTTTTCTCTTCATCAAGGTTTGTATCAACTTTATATTTTTCAGCCATTTGACCACCTTCATTTTCATTTATCACTCTCGCAATTAACATCAACAAGGATGTCAAGTCAGTAATTTTATTACCTTGTTTATCATAATACTCACCAAAACGATATTTCTTAACAATATCTTTCTTGATTTTTCCATCAGGATTAGTATAATCTTCTTTCAAAGCGTATCTAATCATAGATGAAATATTAGTATCTCGGATTGATGAAGTTTTGTTTGGTAAAATCGTATCAAATATCTCTTTGTCACTTATCATATCATAGATATAATAAATTACAAAGAATGGTAAAATGAGATTTAAATCTTTACCTAATGTTAATCTAATGTACAAAAGTTTACCAGTTGTAAGAAACAATACAGCATATGTTGATCGTTCATAATTGTCACCAGGTTTAGATGTAAAATCTAACTTTACACTAATATTGTCTTGATGTTTTTTCAATTTGTGAATTTGAGGAATGTTTTTAGCAACGTTTTTATGCGATACTATACATTTTTCAGATCCATCAATAATGTAATATCCACCCATATCATTGGGATCTTCACCAAGTGCAATTTTCATTGCAGCAGTTTTACCATATAAATGGCATTTTTTACTACCAACCATACAAGGTAATGGTGATACTAACACATTGCGTAAAACCTCTTTTATTGGAGGTAATTGTTCAATACTTCCATCATCATTCTCACGAAATTGTATCATCTCAAGGATGACATCTGAGTAAAGTTGGATATCATATGTTTTATTACTTCTAACAGCATCAGATGGATACAAGGGTACCTTATTACCATCTTTGAAAATGTACGATTGTTGTAAATTTGCATTTTCATGATAAATCGTGAAAACAATAGATTTTATTTTCTTATCATTTTGCTTACAATCAACTTTTTTGGTTTGTCTAAACTCGGTTTCAATAGTAGGTGGTAATTGAGTTATCAACTTATCATAAGATTCAAGCTTTTTTCGTGCTAAATCAACATGATGAACATATCCCGATAAAACAAGGGCATTGAAATCTGGTGCATTTTTAATATCTTCCATGTTATTTTATATTACTCATATTCTGAAATCAAATTTAATCTATCAGTTGAATAAAAAAATAATTCTTATTAACTTAGCGCCATCTGAAAGAAGATAGAAGATTCCTCAAATTTTCCCATCTTGATACCCTATCTTTTGGTATCTTGATTTGAGTTTTATTATACAGGAACACAGTTGGATTTATGATGGGTGTACTATCCCTTGCCATGTATAAACATGATTTATATGTATCAAGTGACATAAATAAGGTTGAATCTGCAAAGTTGGCTTGCTTGACAAGCCCATGTTGGTCTGTTAAGTATATTACAAATTCATCAGACCCTAAATATCGACTTATTAAAGAATCCATAAAACTTAAATATACATCTTTGGATTTATAAAGTTTAATAACTGGATCTGTAAGTGATACATTTTCACCAGGTCTTAATAAATGATTACCTACAACAACATTTTTAAATGTTTGGTTGTGAATATGTTTTGTAATGTTCATTTTATATAGTTATAAAAATTGAAATCAAAAATAATTTTTTTGATTAAGAAGATTAAAAAATATTATAAATGACAACAGTTACTACTCGCACTGGTGATAAAGGTACTACATGTATTGGTGGAAATAGAATTAGTAAAAATCATCCAATTGTGAAAGTTGTTGGTATACTTGACCATATACAGTCATCAATTGGATTACTTCATTTGTATGCTGGTGACTATCCACTTATAAAACCTCATATTGAACAAATTTGCAATGATTTGTACAAAATGATGGGTATATTGCATACTAAAGCACCTGATTATCCAACTCAAGAAGATATGAAACCGTTTATGGACAATCTTGAAAATATCATAAAAGAAGTACCAACACCAAAGGTAAATAAATTCTTAAGACCTAATAAAAATATGGCATTTGCCAATCATATTAGAGCAACTGTTAGATCCAGTGAATTGAAATTATGGAAAATTGAAAACAAATTAGATATTCCACCAAACGAGTCATCAATTAGTAAATATCTCAACAGATTATCAGCGGTAGTTTATGCATTCATGTTATACATCGATGATAACCAATATGTATCATTCTGTGAAAGAATTTGTTCATGGTTTAGAAGATAATTTATAAATTTTTTTATAAATTATTGCTATAAAAATGAAATTGACCAACAAGTTAGATGATGCAATAATGTATTCACTCAATAAGAATGATTATCTTCATCTCAAACCAAATGAATTTATTTTTATTCCTGATACATGTCGAACTTTACATATTAAACCATCAAATACATTTTATTCAATATCAATTGATCAGTTAATGAGTTTTCCAAGAGGTGAAGTAAAAACCATCATTGTTGACAAGGACATCAAGTCTGGTTATGCAGGTAACAGCCTTGTGATTTCTGAACCAAAAGACCAAAACTGGTTTTTAAACTATTTATACACTGACATACTTGGTGTTGGTGAAAGAATATTTGCACCAAAATTTGACCTTACAAAGTATGACCTTACTGGTCAACCATTAACACCTGTTGTCGATGTCGATAAGATGAAAAAAAAGTTAGACAAGTTGACAAATGATGATTCAGCAAATTTCTGGTGGTTTATCCTAATTGTTGTACTTGTCATAGCATGTATTGTCCCAATAGGTTTATACATATATGTCAATACTGTAGATTAAAACCTAATGATAGCAAATAATCAATACTGGATTTATCATATTTGTTACCTGTTATTGTAATTTTAAGTTTATCTTTAAATGGTGTTATTGGATTTTCACATTTGATAATTTTAATGCCTTCTGATAAATAATAATTAATTCCCATTGCAACTATTTTTTTCACGTTATCATCAATTGCAAGTTTGTATGTTTTGATTTCGGCATCTGATAATTGGTGACATAACACCCATCTACATCCTCTCATAATACATATACAATAATCCTTATAACTGATTCGATTAGACTCATTACTGGGTAAAGTTCCAACTAACAGATAGCTAATTAATTCACCAATAGGTAAATTTATTGGTTTTATTACATAGTCAAATGACCAATTAATAATGTCTTCTTTAGTTGCCATATATAATGTTAACTATGAATCAAATTTATTAATTAAACATCCAGATTTCGATGACTTGATAATACTCGATTAAATAGTTCAACTAATCTTTCTCTTTTGCGTCCACTATGTTTATTAATAAGTGATGCAAGCCATTCAGCCTCATCATAAGTAATTGGTGCATCACCATCAACATATTGTGCTATTATTGGACTATGTCTACCAATAAATACCATTCCGGGTTCAAGTTGGTGTATTAATTGTTCGTGCATTACCATGTTGGTTAGTATTGCCATGTAATTTTCATGATTTACCAAATGTTGATTTTCCTTGGCATTTGCAACATGTACTTCAAGTTCACGGCATAATTGATCATAAAACTTTGCACACATTGCAAGGTCACTTGACCGTTTCAGTGGCATAACCACTTTATCAACAAATGTACACATTGCAAGTATCACTTGGAGTGATAACACTACAATATTAAGTGCCAATTTTGTTGTACTTGACAATGTCTGATCCGACAAGAAAACAACATTTAAGGCAATCAACGTAACATTCAACATACCCATTGACATCATAACCAACCATCCAAAACCAAGGTAAAACCTACTTCCTCTATCCAATATCTTATTTCTAGCATGAATATCAATACTCCATGAATTAAGCTTATTAACATAATCTTCTAACGTAATAGTCATTTTTATAACTTGCAATTATTAAAAGTAAAAAACAGGTACCAATTAAATTTTTACTTTTAATATTGACAATTTATTATAAATGTTATCACCATCAAAATTTCTTAATGATGCAAAATTACGTATGATACATGATACTGCAATATACAATATAATTCAAAATGAGTATTTCAACTATGAAAAATTGAATAATGCAAACAAAGAATTAATGAAAAAACAAGAAGAAATGGAAAAAACTATACAATTGATGAATGATAGATTAGAAGAATTAGAAATAACAATCACTTATTCACATAATAGGTAATTACCAAAATTTATATTACGTAAATATTTTTTTATTTAATACTTGGAAATTATTATAAATGACATCAATTTATCAAAATGGGCAAAGATATATAGTGCAATCTGTTAATGGTAGATGTAGTTATGTACTTGATGAAGATTATTCTAAATATTTAGAATTAAAGGATAAGTGTGAAAAATTAGAAAAAAATTATCAATTAATGAGTGACAAATTAGATAAAATTGAGAAAAGGATGAACCCACCATCAGCGGCATGCTATGCCTATGTAAAAGAACCCGAAAAACCAATAGAATCAAAATTAAAATCAGAATCAGATGATGAGTTACCTTCTGATTGGTTTGATTAAATTTTTTGATTTTTATTTTTTACATTTTACCATGAATAATTTAACCAATTTGAATAACAAAGAAATAGACTTATACATAAAAAGATTAAAAACGTTGAAAAAAATAAGGTCTGTATTTCCTAATTTCATAATTTCGGATAAATCAATAACTCATACATTCGCTGATATTGATAGTATGACTGTGTTTGACGAAACACCGGTTGTTGTTGAAATAGATCTAAGCAATGCTGTGTTAACATCTGACTTCTTACGCAAATGTAAATACTACTTTTCACAACAATTCTGCAAACTGAAGAAACTAAACCTAAATAGAACAACAAATATTTCTGACTTATTGGGTATTATATTTGATACAAGAGTGATCAATAAATTTCCAAGTCTTGATCGTATTGAATTAGTATGTGATAGTAAAAATAACATAAAAAATATTAGAAACGTTAACAAAATAATTGAATATTATCAAGAATGCAGCCATATTTTTAGTGATAATAATATCACACTAATCACAATTTTAAATAACACATTATATAAATCATATAGTAATTTTGGATCATTTCAAATTATTGATTCAAACTTAATTGTAACAACCAATAGTCTCATAATTAGGTCTATTACACCTGATATTATCGATGATTCTGATGGTATTGATGATTGTGATGAACTAATATAATTTTTTTGAAATAATTTTGTATATATTTATATGACTCGCATTCCACGATTGTACGTATTCAAAAAAAAGAACCTATGGTACACAAAAGAATAGGGTATTAGCCACACATATCATTGAAAGTGAAGGCAAACTTGTTAAGTTGATCCGAGACACACCAATATTCAATGTGATCAAGAATATGGAACAAGGTAATTATTTGTTGCTGATTAAAAAAAATCATTTAAATAATTCTAAAAATAGGTCAACATATTCAGTTGACATTGTACCAGGTATGGCAATATTTACACCAGGTCAAAAAAGATCAAAAAATTCTAAATGTATTGCAATCTTAAACTAAATATTTGGTTGTGTCAATTATTATAAATTCTAACAAAGATTTTTTTGTGTAGCAAAACATATTAGTACAGTAATAGTAATTTCCATCGTCAAGTAGAAATATAATATTTCCTATTATGTTGACAATTCTATCAATATATGATCTATGTATTCTTAAATTGTACACTACTCCATCATGAAGTATAGTTTTTATATCTTTATCTTTGCATAAGAATATAAACTTGTTTTTATGTAACATTGTGTATTTGTTTATTACAATAGGTTCAGTGTAAACTCCTTTTCTTGATAATAACACTTTCATAAGTTGACCTTTGTACAAATATTTGACCTTGATAGAATCTTTTTTTGGAGAATAACTCATTCCAATTATGATATCATACTGTGGTAATGAATGTTTTATGGTAGCATCTTCAATTATGATTAATTGATTATCTCGTTCATCAACCATTGCCATACCGTACGCGTAACACATAATTTTATTGTTGTTGAATTTGCGATAACAACAAGGATTAATTTTGTAATCAATCTTGATGACTTTATCAAAATTTCTAACAAGTATGGCATGATTTTTATAGATTAGTATAAGTCCATTGTCATCATGATGAATACCTTGTAATTTTGACTCTGTAAGGTCATCTATGAGGTAATAATAGTACTTTTTTAGAGTTTCTAGTGTGAATATACAACGATTATTGTAGTATATACTTGATGTTATTTTACTACCAGATTCTTGAGAAGAATCCAATCCAATAAGGTTACCATCTTTATCGTGTACTAAAGCCATTGAAAATAAATCTAATAATAATCAATTTTTTTAATAATCAATAAAAAAATAAGTAATTAGGATCTAGCAGACTTTATACTTTGTCCAAAATCAAAATCATATAAATGTTTGGTTACACACATATTATTTATGTAATATTCATCACCCTTTCTACAAATTGGTTCAAATATATTAGGATAAATTTGGTCATATTTTGATCCATCTAGTAATGATACAAATTCACCATTATCTGTTTTAATATAATCATTCATCACATGTTCATAACTTTTTGCATCGGTAACAAAATAAATATTTTTTCCTTTAATTATTGTTACGTCACTTTTGCATATAATTTCATGCCATTGATCATATATTTCTTTGTATTGTATAATTTTTTCCATCATGCGTATTTTTGAATGTTTGATTACACTTGATTTTTTAACAAAAATTATTCTAATCTTGGTTTTATGTTCATCTCTCAGAGTATTAACAATTTCTTCAAAAATTATCCAACATATTGAATATTTTTTTGAGTTAATTTTGGTTTTATATTTTTTATCAAAACAATTATAGTCATAATTGGGTAATATAATAGTATATTCATTATCTTCTATTATGAATGGACAATATTTTACAAAACTACCAGAAAGTTTTGTTAATTTCATATCATATTCTTTAATTTGATCAATATTATCATATCCATCAGATTCAATTTCTAATTCATCTCCAACTATACCGTATACTATACCATCGATAACCACATTCATATAATATTTATCGAAAATATCTATTATTTTATCTATTTTACATATTTTATCCATTTTGCATGCTAAATTAGCCTTATCATCAAAATTCCATAAATTATTGGATGCATCTAAAAAATGTATCATTGATAATACGCTGGGTAAATATCAATTTTTTATATTACTTAGTAATCATGTTTAAAACCGGATATGAACATCTTAAGTTTTTATTTTTTTATTTATTAAACTTAAAATGTCTTGCAATGCTTATAATAAAATAACAAGAGATAATATTTATCAATGTGAAAATATTGGTGGAAATACTGAAGTATTTGCTGGACAAACTATTGTAGGTGATACAACAACTTTCGAATTTAAAACATTGGTACCAGGTAACAATATTGGTATAGTAAATGATTCTGACACAATAACTATTTCATCTACTGGAGTTGATACTTTGAACAACAATGGTACTGGTAGCTTTGTTGGACAAAACATAACAGGTGATATAATAAATCTCAGAAGTTTGATAGGTACTGGTAGTGTGACTCTTACACAAAATGTAAATGATATTACTATCAATTCTCCAACACTCAATAGTATTGGAGTTGGTGGTCAACCTGTTTTTAGTGGATTGTCAGGTAACCAATATCAGTTTAAAAATATTACACAAGGTACAGGTATTACACTATCTGCAAATGCAACTAATGTTACTATTTCAAGCGAAATAATTCAGTCTGCAAATAATAGTATAGTATACAATTATGGACAGGTAACTAGTGTCAATTTGGCACCATCTTATAATGCACCAAGTGCGGTGATTTCAAATATTGGATCATTAGACCAAAATTCAGGAAGTGTAGTACAAACAGGTCTTACAACAATTGATTATACACCATCACCCAGAAATAAAAGTGCAGCATTCTTTACATTTACAACAACAACTGCTAATGCGACTAATAATTCTATTGTAAGAATGTCTCCAGATTTACGTTATGCTGATGACAAAGTTCAAGATTATATGTTAGCTGCTGGTAGTAATGGTTTGCTTTACCAAATATCACCAAACATTGCAGCTGAGAATTTAATGTTAAATTACGATGGAACACCAACAGGATTAACCAATTTATTATCTGTCGCATTTAGTATTGCAGATAATTTATTGTTTTATACTCAATTATCTGCTTCAAACATTATTCGAGTGTATGATTTTACAACTAAAACCGATAATTTATTTATTAATGCAAGCACAATTAGTGGTTGGAGTGGTGGTGCAATAATTTGTGATCTTTGTTTTTGTCAAGCATCTAATACCTTGTATGCTAAGGGTGATACTTCCGCATCAAGATTATTAGCAATAACAATTCGACCATATGACCATGTACCACCTGTCAAATATGATACTATAGCAACATATGCTCAACCATATTCATTAACTGGAGGTATAAATTATTCAATATTCATAACAGATGGTGATGATACATATTTTGCTGTCAGACCAAGTATTGGTAATACCCAAGTAAGTATATCCAACAGGCTTGGTGCTGGTACAGCTGCCTTTGGTGGAAGTACAATACCTGAAGCAAATACCACAACTAAAAAAATTGTCATGGGTGCAAGTGGTACTTTATATTGTTATTCAATTACTGGTAATGCTTTTTATAGGATTATTCCTGGAGGAAGTATTGGTAATGGTTTCACTTTTATTAAAAATTTAACTCGCCCATATTCCAGTTTTACTAGATCACCATATGGAATAGCTGTAATTTAATATATTATAATTATTTATTTATAATAAAAAATTCAACTTACTAAACATGCCAATTGATTTTTTAACTGAAATGAGTGATGTACTAGATGGTAACATTCCTCAATGGTTCTATAATTTACCTGTTGAACGAAGAAACGCAATTATGAATTCAGCATTAACTCGATACACTTCAACAACAATTGCAAAAAATAATACATTTCTGACATATTGGTCTAATCTCATAGCTCCATATCAATTAATTAATTAATTAATTTTATTATACCATGAATAAAATGGCAATTGACTATTTGAGTGAAATGAGTAGTGTGTTAGAAAACAGCATTCCATGGTGGTTTTATGAATTACCTGTTGAAGATAGAAATGTTATTGTTGGTGATGCTTTGACTCAATATGAGTCTGTTACAATTCCAAAGAATAACAGTTTCCTAGTCTACTGGACAGATTTGATTGCACCATATCAACCTCAATAAATATTTAATCTTTCTTCCATATTGCCTTAGCAACCTTTACTTTTAGTACAAATACAACAACTGCAACAAATGCAAAAGCGATGATGATTACAAAAACTAGCCAAATTGGGATTGATGATGTGACTGTCATTTTGTGACATGTAAAATAATTATTATTATAATATTTAATATTTTATAAAAATGAGAACTAGACAGTTGAGACAATTATATACTCAAGGATCACCATTCTTGGCTGTCTACAATGATCATATTAGATATGGTGGGGTGGTAGTAAAGGCACCTAACAACATAAGTATCATAGATGCAACTGTTTTTGGACCTGGATACAAAGGTTTTACATCTCAAAATATGCGTATTGAAATGCTAAAAAATGGAGTATATACTGAGGCTCATGTTGGACTAGATAAAGATGAAATAATGCTAAATTAGGTAATGAAAAGGTAAATTGGTGATTACTCGTGAAAAATACCTGATTTAAACAAGGGATCATTAGCAGATATACTAGGATTATAATTTTTTTTGATATTATTACCTTTTATTCTAGTGATGGACACCTTTCTTGTCACAATATTCGATTCCAAAAAGAGACTATTGTCTTCAATAGAAGTTGTGTATTATAATAAGGAGGATTTGGTATATGATATTATATCTGACAAAAATATACAAAAATTATCAGATACAATTAATGTGACCATACAAAAAATTGTGTATATTGGTAAAAATCGTAGTCTATGTGAAATGAGCAAGATAGATATAGATATTTATAATGAAAAAATGTTCTGTAAACATAAATTATTAAATCATAAAAGATTATTCATATTCGATTTATTAGGCAAACGCTTGATTCATGGTATAGCACCAAAAACAAAAGGAAGTATTATTACATTGTTATCAGAATGTAAATCATTGATAGCTGAATTGCGACTTCTTCCAGCAGGTATTTATAAAGTCTTGTTGGTAAATAATGTGATACGACCTGATGAATCAGAATGCTCATTTGTATCAATAACCGACATTTCGAAAAAAAGAATAATTTCATCAGGACACGAAAGTTTTTCACTTGATTATTATGATCCCTTTACTACAGACTTTACGAATAACATATTAAAAGATGGATGATAATTTTGATTTTTTAATGTTTCATTCTAAATGAGTTTCAGTCCACCAGTATATCCAACTAGAATTTCAATTGTATCTCAACAACAATTGTTAGTTTCCTGTTTAATTGATTATGAACTCATATATAACTATTTTGATAATATTGAAAGTCATGTTGATTGTATTAAAAAATCACAAATAATTAACCATTTTATGAAAAATATGACAACACAAACTTTCTCCATTAACATAGAACAAAATTCTCTACAAACTTCTTACATATGCTTTCTCAAAACAAATCCACTCATAACAATTAGCATGAGATTCACCAGACATCAGAATGCAAAAATAGTAATATTTTAATTAACAATTCATTATTTAGTGATATCAATGATGTTGAGTATACGTCAGAAAAAATTATTCCAATAAACTATATATGATAAAAAATTATATATTTCTTGCTGATTTTTTGTGATTTCCCTTGTAATATTCAAGATATGAATTAGCTTCTTCGGTGTCATAAATAATTTTAAATATTGATATTATATTCTTAGTTATGTGATAGTGATATACACCACAACACCTAGCCATTTCGACAAATTTAGGTGACATTATATATTTTTCTTTACGCAACACTAAGTCTATGTATTTAGCCTTATGCATATATTTACAGGAAAGAAATTTTAGTATTAATAATTCTTCCTTATTATGGGCTTCACACATTAACATAGTATTTTTATTGTAAAGATATGGTAAACAATATGAAGCACTATTAGAGGATATTTCTTTATCTTGAGTAGTAATAAGATGTATCAACATACAAATATCTTCAAATGTAACAGAATCAAGATGTTTAAGTTCAACAGATACATCTTTATATTCTTCAATACATTCGATTATATATTCTTTAAAAGTTGACATTATTATTGTAATCATGATAATCAAAAAAATTAGTATTAATAATATATATCAAGAAAATTACTGATTATTAGCTGACTTAGTATTACCAAGATGATATCTTAATATTGTGTTTTTATGAAAATCATGACTTAATTCAATGTTTAATTTTCTACACATAGCTCTAATATTTGGTAATAAACTAAGTCCATATCGCTCAACACAATCTTTAAAAATAATCTTAGATTCATCAGAAATAGAAACATTTACATAATCAAACGTTTTATCTAAACCGTATCCAATTGTCAATGCATCTCGGTTATCACAATCAAATGTTAAAGTTCGGTTACTATACCACGAGCTTTCATATGGAACATCACGAATGGCTTCTGTAAATATAGCTTCTTTAAAAGGATAACATAATTGTCTATTATTTATTCTACAAAACATATATGCTAATACCCAATCTTCAATTGTACTAGCATTGAATGTTTCAATATTTTTATTATTATATAAAGCATCTAATATTTGTTCCTTTACACTCATCAATAATAGATTACACGTAATCAAAAAAAAAAATTATATATTTCTTGCTGATTTTTTGTTGTGACCCATATAATGTTTAAGATGAGCCTCAGCTTCGTCTGTATTATATTCGTATTCAATATCAAATGCTGCAATTATATATCTAGATAATAAGTAATTATATACTCCACAATATCTGGCGGCTTCAATAAATTTGGGTGACATATGATATACTTCATCATTAACTGTTTGAACTACATATGTTTCAGCTGATAGTGGTAATTTACATATGGAAAATAATATAAGTAATTCTTCATTATTAATGTTTTGTGTAATTGTTATTCTACTTTTTCCGAAAGTTGAGATATGATAATTATGTGAATAAGCTGCATCACCAGTTAATTCTACTGATTTATCCCTGGTTGTGATAAGGTGAATCAATACGCATATATCTGTGAATGTAACAGATTGCAAATGCTTATCTTTAACAAGTATATCACTGTTTGTTTCTATACATTTAATTATATGATCTTTAAAAGTTGCCATAATAATTTATTATTAAAAATCAAAAAAAAAATTATACTACTTATGAATGAACTCTAATAATGTTCATCCTTACATCATCATTATCAATGTTTGCTGCTTTCATAAAATTTATTATATTAAGATTTGACAAAATATTATACTTTCTTGAGTATTCTATAAAATCTTCTTTAGACTTGTCTGATATTTTACATATGAGACCATAGTCATAAGGCATATGTGTTAAGAAATATGCAATGATATTTATATCATGATTTTTCTTAAATGTGATTTGTCCATTAATGTCAATAAAATTATCAATAGATGCTGAATCAGGAATCCAGTCTATACCCATAAGCTGAGTATAAGTATAATATAATAGTAATTCTTGAATTGTTGCACTTTGTACATCTTCGATGGTCATAATAATATCATTATAATCATTTATAAGTGCCTCAATAACTCTATTTGTAAAACTCATAATTTACAAAATCTAGAAATCAAATATATTTGATTTTTTATTATTTATTTTTAAATGGATCCATTACACCTAGAATATTTGAAAGAAATAGCTGACGCCGATCAACCTATTTGGGATGATAAATATTCATTAATAGAGATACCATTTGATGTACCACCTGAAGTAATTGAAGTTTATTATAAAATTTATAAAATGTATTTAAATAATACAGATCTAAATATTGATAAAAGATTTTATTATTGGGCTAGATCTTATTCTGAAAAAATAAAAAATTTAGTACATAGAAGTATTGCTTCTGGTGACGGGAGTGACCGAGCAGCTATTTTTGGTACATTTATATTATTATCAGCAACCTATTCATTTTCCGATATACAAACTATTAAAAATGATTATGTAAAATACGGTGGTATGATAGGTTTAATGTTAAATAACTATAATAATAAACTTTTTATGGCACAATCACTCGAACAATATGTTGTATTTATTAGAGCGTCGATGATGGTGGATCTAGAAGATTGTCTTGAATTTATTCCTAAGATCGATCTTGAAGATCGAGAATTTTCACAAGTATATAATCGTATACGACCATTTATACTTCGAGCAACTTCAGGATTAAGAACAAAATCAGCCAATAATATAAAAAATTAATAATATAATGATAATTTTTTACTATAATCTTCTGATTTTATTTTTGGCATTTGTTCAATTGGTATGTTGATTATGTAATTAGTTTTTACTGCAGAATCAAATTGAGCATGAGTGATTTTACCTACGTATTTTTGAAACATTGAACAATCTCTTTTGCCGTAATATTTCTCTACGATAAATTCAATATCATCCATTGTAATATATCCAAAATCAACTGTAAAATTTATACGGTTTGGTCTCGTTAATATCATATTTTTTTTAACTTTTTCTAGGTCATTACAAGTGAGTAGATTTATTGATCCAGTGGGTGTTGATGATCCATCAAGATATTCGTAAATATCTTTGTATACTTGAGGTACATCACCACCTTCAGTTAACAATTTGTCAATTTCAGGAATTAATACTATAATGTCTGATTTTTTGGATAAACTTTGTACACAATCACTAAATGCTCGTTCATCAGTTGATAATACATAAACATTTTTGTTCATCATTTTACCAATATAACTTACAAGTGATGACTTACCAGTACCTGGTGGTCCAGTTAACAATATGTTAATATGCATCGTAGGATGTAACTTGAGTTTTTCCTTAATGTTTTCAACTAATTTTTGTGTTTTTTTGTTAACATTAATATTAGCATGTATTTCTTTACCGATGTCATAATGTTTGCGTGAAATTAAGAAATCCATGTAATTTATTTTAGTATGTAATTTATTTAACAAATCTATTGTTTCATCAGCAGTAGAAGTATTTTTATATATCAAATTACTTACCCTTTCCACACCAATAAATCCAACATGAAGATATATTTCTTCCGTTGGATGTTTATATATTACGTGATTTAAGTCAATTGACACTAATGTTATTAAATATTTGCGTATGTGAATATCAACATGATAACCTAATATGCTATATCCATCAGATGGAGATATTTTGAGCATTTCTAAAGCATTTGAAGAGTTCATCCTAAATATAATAGAAAAAATAATCAATTTTTTTATTTGATATTTATAATTTACATTAAATGATGAAAGTTTACGTTGATATTAACACTCGTACATTGGATAAACCAATTTACACTGATAACTTTGAGTTTGTAAAATACAGCAGTATTACTGAGGCTGAATACCCATGTTATTTAATCGAAATTAAAGGTAACAAACTCGATATAAACTATTATGAAGACAAAGACAATCTTACAACATTTAGTATTTATTTACAAAACATAAATTATTTCATCAATTACTGGACATTGGTAGCACGAGGTAAACAAAATCTTAAAGAGTTAATAACATGTTGTTCATTATTTAGATCGTATGTTCAATTTACAATTTTTACAAATGATGATCTAATAAAATCATTGTTTATTGATGATCATTTGTATGATATTCAGAGTATTGAAGAATATCAGGATAATCCACCAGACATCAATAAAAAATGTTTAGCTATTACAAGAATTTCACTAAATAAATTTAATATGACTTTACATTATAATGGAAACCTTATAAATTTTCAAATACCTTATGACGATTTCTTGAAAATTATGAGTAACTTTCAAGATAAAAATGGTGATACTGAAGTACTTAAATCATTTCTTAAATATACAGGAATTGGATTTGATTATTTAAAATTAATTAAATTGCAAGAAACCGATGTTAATCAATTATATATAATCTTAAGGTTAGTTGCATCAAGAGTATCAAATCCACAAAAACAAATTATTAATCTGAGCGATTAATTATTAATAAAAAATGTATTGGATATTAGCTTTTGAATTATTATTTTGTGTATTTGCATTGCTTACAAGCGCGATGATAGCTAGAGTTATATTTATTAGTTTAATATATTGGGAAAAAGAAAAATCAATCGATAAAGTATCCGAGATGTATGATGTTGTTTAACATTGTTCCTCAGGAATAAATTCTTCCATTTCGTCTAATATTTTTTTCATGATTGGGTATATGTTAAGTTTATCATTAAGTTTAAAGAATTTTGTATCAAATGTACTTGCTTCATCTGTACTTTTGACCGAAGAATTTATCAATTCAACATCTGCAGTTGACTTAGAGTATAAAATATCTCTTTCTTTCATACCACCGTTGACCTTTATATTGGTTGACACAATTATTGTTTCAACATATTTACTAGTTATTCCAGTTCTAATATGTCTACCTAACATTTGTGTTCTACGAAGTGGATCTGGATCAATGAATGTTACCATTGTTCTTGGAAATCCATCAGGATATTTATCTACTGGTGCAGTATCATGTAGTGATATACCAGAATTGGCAATACCAAATGTTACTATGATAGCTCTGTAAATAGTATCATGCGAATTAAATAATTGTTGTGCGGTTTGCCTTGTTAGCTGATCAACACCAGCATAGATAGTCAAACATGCAATTCCATAATAACCTAATAATCTACTCATGAATGCAACATGTTCATTTTCATGAACACAAAATATTACTTTTGATGTTGGAGTCTTTTTAAGTACCTTCATTCCTGCATCAGCCAAATATGGTAACTCAATTTTATGAAGTTGTTTTAAATGTACTGACATTGTAAATCCTGCAGCCTTATGAAAATTGGTTAAATGTGTACTTGCTTCAGGAACATCTTCTTCTACGAGTCTGTAAACAGAATTTGTAGCTCTTATTATTAAACTCTCAGGTAGGTATCTTGCACATTCCGATCCATAAATGTTTGTAACAGCAGTATGTATTGCTGATATACGATTTATAATCGTCCCAGTGTATGATGGTAAACTTTGTATATTAAAATCTTCTTGAAAACCTAATTCATCATATTCTTTTTCAGATAATTCTTTTTTTAAGGTTGCTATTCTTCTATCAACAGTTTGTAAGAATTTGGAATAATCGAAATCTTTAAGAGTTTGTAATTTAGGTTTGGATGTTCTTTCTGAATCAATAATTCCCAAATTTGCAAATAATGAATATGCATGATTGTAATCAGAAAATGGTGTAGCAGATATTGATAGCAACATACCATTTTTCTTAATTTGGTCTGCAATTGACGACATTGCAGTTGTTTTGTTATTATTCGAAGACAATGTTTGCACTTCATCAGCGACAACCAAAGTCTTACTTGTAATTTTAACTGGACCATTAAGGTCAGAATAGAACATTACTGAATATTGAACCTTTAATCTTAAATAATACTTTTCCCATGTTTTACGAAGATTCTTTGGTAAGATAAAAATTACTTTGTTACATAATCCCAAACTAGCTAATTCTTCAATTATCCATATCGCAATACAGGTTTTACCTGATCCCATTTCACTCTTATCAAGACCGAATTTTAAATATTTAAGCTTATAAAGTAGTCTTTTTGCGTGTTTGACTTGACATGGGTATAGTGTGATCAATCTTTTGGATTCCATTGGATATTCAGTATTTATATATCAATTTTTTTATTGTATTACATATTTACATACCTCCTCTTTTCTTTTTCTTGTAGTAATACACACCACCCACAATTGCAACAACCACAACCAACAAAATCAAAATCAATATCCACCAATGATGCTTGACAACTGCTGTTATTCCTCCACTTCCACTAAAATAATTTGAGTAAACACCAAGTGTTAATTCATTTTGTGAAAGATTTTCAATAACAATTTTATCATTAAAAGATACTATTAATGACCAAACATGGGTAAATGAACTATTAGTTATTGGACCAGCTGATGTTGTTGAAGCAGATACAGGTGTTCCAACTGTAATAGAATCAACAACATTGACTTTAACCGTTGTGTGTTGTATAGATTTTATTCCTGATTCCAACATTGTAACATTATTTGTTCCATCAGAAATTGTAATATTACCACCTGTATATCCTATAACTGCAGGTGTAGGTGAATTAACAGCTACGTTGACTGGTGGAAGACTTCCATAAGTAACAGTTAAAGGAACAGATCCATAATTGGCAATTGTAACTGAGTTCATTATAGACATTTTAAACACATATAAAAATAATTTATAATAATTTATTATTAATAATTATTAATAAAAAAAAATACAACCAACTTTTTTTAGAATAAGCTCAACTTTTTTGAAATTGCAATAATTACCACAGACCCAATAATAATTACCATTAAAGCTACTAAAATAATTAATAAAGTATTTATTGACATACCTGTTGGAGTTGTTGGAGTTGTTGGAGTTGTTGGAGTTGTTGAAGTTGGTGCATTTAACTTTGCAATATCAGCCTTGACAGTGGCAGAATTTTTTGCAATAATATTTTTAACATTTGTGATAGTTTTTGTAATAGTATCCTTGATATTAGATTCAATTGGTGTAATATATTGATTAAATGTACTACCTGATGTAAATAAATTAGTTGGTCCAGATGTTGTACCCATGTACGATGCATTTGCACCTGTATCCATAAATAAATATATAATATTACTTCCATATGAACCAGTTGTATGTGTAGATGTATCATATACAAAAATTTGTATATTAGTACCACTGGTATAAAAAGCTAACATTGCTGCAACATCACATGTGTAAGCTGTTTGTCCATTTCCAATGTGAAGTTTGCTAGTAGATGTAATTGGTAAGTTACCTGTAGCACCCCAATTTCCGATTGAATATCGTTTACCATCTAACTGAATAAATAATAATCCTGAAGTGTAATTATCCACTTGCACTAACATTTTTGATGTCTATAAAAAAAATTATTAAATCATATTATTGGACATTAAATGTTATGTATTTTTTTGGTTTTTCTGACTTTCTACTTTGCCCTTCGAGTTCAATTAGTCTTATAAGTATTTGAGTACACAAACTTTGAGTAGATATTTTTTCAGGTTTCATGGCATCAAGATCCTTAACAATTTTAATGAGATTTTCCTTAACATTTGATTCACACACCATGCCTCTTTCAACTGTTCTTTTATCACGAACATATTCCTCAACTAACACTGGTTTTTTCAATTTGAAATGTTGACCTTCTATCATTCCGACAATAATATCATTATCAGGTCTGTTATCGGGTTGTAGTGCATATGCCTCCCACTTACCATTTTCGAATACATTCTTTTTATCAGCATCAAGATACCAGTTATTACCTAATATTCCTATTTTCTTATATGTTGATATGAACTTTTTTGGTAACTGATCCATCTTTTTTACTCCATTACTAATTTCTATGATATCTTGCATAACATAATAATGTGTTTCTTTAGGAAATGCGATTAAAAATGTGTAATGAAATGTTTCAATTTTGTTTTTATCTAAATCTTTTTCTTTCTTTAATATCTTTTTTATGTAATTTTGGGATAATTTAAGATTCGATTCATTAAGTACACTTGTGTTATACACACGTTTTTGTGTTCGGATTAAAAAACAATCAGGACCAAGTTGAACATTTCCAAATTGATCTACAATTGTCAACACGTAATACTCACCAACTTCAACAATTACCTTGCGAGGCATTGTGTACATTGCACCATTAACATAATATTTATCAATAATATAATTTTCATTATCAAATAATACAATATTTTTCATGCTAATTAGACTTTGACCTGGTATAAATATTAATTTCTTAAGTGCAAGTTTGTACATGTCTTCAGCATCTTTCAATAATATATTTGTCATTTGGGTATTACAACAAAATTCCCATAACGAATCATAAGTCCATACAGTATTTGATATAAATGCTCGTTTAATAACATTTGTAAAATTATTTATTGTGTCAATATAATACTTATGACCAAAGTAGTTTATATCAGTAACGGTCGATGATTCTACAATCGTTGGTTTGAAACTCTTAGCACCTAATATATCATTTTGTTTGAAACCTTTAGCATAAAATATGTATCCATTGCAAGCTGATCTGTTAATCTCATACTCAATATCTTGAATTAACTTGAATTCCTCAATTTTACGTTTGTATTTTCTTACTTCGAGTGTATCTCGTCCTGAACTACTTACAGAACACAATGTATACAAGTGTACAGTGTCCATTGTTGGAGGCATACCTTGCAATGCACCTCGACGCACTGTTCGACCCTTGATTTGAATATATTCGGGAATATTGGTTGGCACTTGAACAATAATTTGTGTTTGCACACCCTTAAAGTCAACTGATTGTTTTACTTTTTGTGATCCGATAAATATTTGCAAGTCCCTTCCAAACTTATTAGCTACTTTATTGTATTCATCAATATAATCATCCTTCTTTTTATCAGTCACCTCGGAATCAAGAGCAACCATTCTAGATGGTTTAAATTCTTTATCTGGATATTTCTTGACCCACTCATCTTGAGTGATATGAACATCAACTGAGTAGGTATCGGGTTTTGAAATATCATTAAATCCAATATATCCATTAAATTTCAACATTTCATAATCATTGGTTATTCCAGATGCTTTAACATACGGATGGTACACAAATATTTTTTGTTGTGGATTTGATTTTAGACTTGCATTGATAGTGTCAAGTAGCATTACTTTTTTGGCTGAATAAATTTGTAAATTCTCGCGTTTCAAGAAATCACCAGTAAACACACATTCACCATTACGTAAATCCCTAACATCAATTCCAACTTCTTTTTTCCATTCTTCAGGTGCAGCTTTGATTAACGATTTTGCAGCATCAGAATCATACAATCCTTTATAATGTGATATTCTATCTTTTTCGGATTTTGATAATTTTTTATAAACATCAGGATGGAATAATTTAAGATCACTAGCTGGTATTGCAGGATTTGGTAGTACCATATCATGTATCATAAAGTATTGAGTTGTGTTTTCAAACAAATTGTCAAGTACAAAAGTTTGTTCATGAAGTGGTGACATCTGACATTCTGTAAATTTCAAGTAGTCAATACCTTCTATCTGATTACCCATGTATTCAAGTTTTGGATAATCGGTTGTTGACTCTTCAAGAAAAATAGTTCTTCCAATAAATGCATCGTACAACGGTTGAAGTGATCTTATTGGTTTGTTATCACTAAAATAATCTTCGGTTTTAAATATTGGGCTATCTGGATCCCTAACCAAGTTTGAAACATCAATTATTTCACGAGCCTTGTTATTCAGAATAGTTGCACTCAACCCTATTAAACTTACAGCTTTACCAAAGTATTCCAAAATAAATTGTACTGCCAATCCATAATTATTTGCTTCTTTTGAATTATACAACAAATGAAATTCATCACAAATAATTACTCCATTCTTGAATTTGTTAAGAAACATCTTGTTAACTTTAATCTGTTTGTCTTTGTACAACTGAAAAATGTTTGATTGAGTTGCATTTTCTGGTAATCCGTTGACAAAAAGTTGATTTACAAGTTGCTTATAACCGTACATTTTGTACATTCCACCAGTTTGCTCCTTTGAAATACGTTGTTTGATTTTTTGCTTGAATTGCGAAAGTTCATTTCTGAATCTTTCCTTGTTAACACCTGAACTATTTGCTATTTTATGTTCAAATTGAGTAATTTTATATTTTTCATCATAAGTAATTATTCCAAGTTCTGGATATTTCATTAGTTCACGCTCAAAGACTTTTTTAGCATATCCAACAATGAACACATACCGTGCTTCACCGGATTTTGCATAAATTTGTTGAAACATGTTCATATATGTCCTTGCACATTCAAGTGATGTAAGAGTTTTACCAATACCAGCACCCACTTTGAGCAAAAGTCGACATGTTTCAGGATCTTGTGGATTGATATACCTTGCTGCAAATATTTGTAATGCAGACAAACTCAACCTGTCAAGTGGAATCCATAACGGTGATGAATATCCTGTATTGTTTACAATATCCCTAAACTCTCTTCTTTCTGTAAACACCATTTTATTATTCAACAATTAAATTTAAAGAATAAAATGGACTTAAGAAAAATGGATTTAGATATTGCAAAATATATTGGACAAGACCTAAGTGTGACTGGTATATGGTACATTGGAAGTGTCCAACAATTTGAAGAATTTTGTAATTTTGCAAGAATAAATTTTCCTAATTTAACCAAATTTAGAGTTAATCATCCAGTTGACAAGATTTCACCATACATCACAATACGACTTGAGTATCTTGATTGTTCAAATACAAACATTGACAATCTTGATCATGCTGGCAACTTGATACACTTGAATGCCGCAAACACAAATCTCAAACTTCAACACATATTCGAAAAAATAAAAAATCTTCATTATCTGAAAGTTGGTCACATTCCAGATAGAATAACAATTGATTCACAAAAAGAGTATTCAGAATATATGGAATACTGGAAGTCTAATGGAGAAACTTTTGTGAAAAATAATGAGTAGGAAATAATTCTTTGATTGGTTCATAAGATGGTAAATCACTAAACATTGGTTCACAACCACCTTCAAATAAAAATGTATTATTTCTTAAGTATGTAAAAATTGATTCATCAGCCATAATATACCCTCTAAATACCTTGATTATCCATTTTTTCATCAATGATATTTTGGGGTGGTATTCAATAAAATCAGGATTGGTATTTGTATGAATACTGTCAATAAATCGGTAAATTTCAAGAAGTGTGCAAGCAGCACCAACATCAACGTCATATATTTTTGCTTTTTTCTCAGCTAAAATATACAAATCTTCTGGTATTAATTTTTTTAAATATGGTAACATCATGTCAACTTCACGAAGACCAAATGATTGACCAAAATCAATAAATGTTCCATCTTGACTAACATGTCCAATATGAGTCTTTCCATGCAAAAAATTATATTGTTTTGCAAAATGTTCTATCTTGTTAACCACCACACTAAGTGTTTTATTGAAATCTGTAATTCCCGCAGTGGATATTAAGTTTGGTACATATTTTGAAATAAAACATGCTGCGCTAAAATTCTTTTCAGTAACAATTTGGTAAGGATTACCTCCAAGAGTCGAAAAGTACACATCTCGTGATTTTGTAAGATCCACTTTTGACAAGTTAATTGATATCATTTTGGCAATATACAACTCACAATTGTACTTATCGCTACTTGCTAACATTCGAAGTGGTTCAGGTACTGCACCCAAACAATTAGTTTTTGTTGCAACCCAAAAATATATTGACATAACACATTTGAGTGGAGTGTCAATGTTAGAAAAGTAAAAATTATCATCAAGTGCACTCCATGGATCCAGACATCTGTCACCTGGTTTACAAGATTTGGTCTTAGGTGCAACATAATTCGACACAATTTGAAGATAGTCTTTATAACTTATTGCAGCTTGAATACCAACTTTATACTCAGGTCCAATAAGCACATATTGATCATTTATAATATACATTATTGGGAATGATACTGAACAATTATCAAATGATGCAGAATAAATTATACTTTTCATTTTGTTTATAGAATTTTTATTAAAATATAAAAAAAAGGCAGAATTCACACAATAGTGAAATCAAATCCTTCTGTTTGTTGGATAACTACTTTCGCTGTTGCAGATTTTTATACGGAACGTGATGCATGATTATGATGGGGCGCATACTTGTTACTGATAAATAATCTGAAGGGAGCATACTCGTTTGATCGACTTTTAATCCAGAAGGATTAGCTTTCAATCTATTATGAGAAAACTGTCTATTTGTTTGTAAGATATTATATACCCCGTGCATAAGTAGTAAGGCTTATTCAAATAGACCACCTTACTACTTACGTTTAGTGTATATAATTATGTCATAAGACAATTTGTAAAACCAAAAATCAATTTTTTTTTTCAGACCACTAAATATACTCTAATTCAAATCCCCTATTGTTGTAATCTACTAATCTAGTGTTTAACCATCTTCTGAGATATGTATTGTAGTCCACAATATCAACATATTTTCGCAATATTGGTTCATCTGAACGCAATATTCTACCATTAATTTGTTTACCATTTTCCTTGTAAGGCGATGCAAAAATCATTGCAGTTGCCCTTGGAATGTTAACTCCAACACGTGAAAACATATAATTAGTGAAAATTACATCACATTCATGTTTTACATACTTACGTTCCTCCTTTGATGTTGGTCTAATTAGTAACCCAGTCTTTGCATCACAACATTTTTCCAACATTGTATTCAATTTTTCAACCATCATGTTACTAGATGCAATAACAATAATAACATATTTTTCTTTTAACAAATCCAGTATATTATTAATAATGAGTTGGTTTCGTTCAGGATCTTCAGCTAAAAGATTTACCATAAGTGCATTTGAGCGTGTTCCAGTAGAATTTCTTCTTTCTTCTGTGTAAATTTTGTTACCTCTATAGTTTATAATAGTTACTTTTCCATCTAATTGTCGATTGGGTATGTACACATCACCATCAACAACTGATCCACACCAATACTCAGCTATTTTAGATCTCCAATCATATTCAACAGTGGCACTCATACCAAGTGTCTTTTGTGCTCTACATGATTCCAACAACGCAACACCAGTATTGTTGCAATAACAATGGCATTCATCAAAAACAGCCAAGTATATATATTTCCAGAATAATGATGAAAGTTTTTTAGCTGACATGTACACACATATAAAGATTGTTAAGCGGTCTCCAAGGTATTCAACCATTGATTCATCACTTTTTTGAGCTTCTTCAACTAATTTTATTTTGGTTTTCTTACCACCCAATAAGACAATGTTAACTGTATCGCCAAATTTATCTCTTGCATCTTCATCAGCTTGAGTTTGTAACTCTTCATTAACAGTAAAAATTATACTATTTTTCTTGTAATGATTGATAATGTAGTTTGCAATTGTAGTTTTACCCTTACCTGTATTAAGTTGCAATGATGCACCATCAACATTGTCAAGTTGACTTATTACGCGATCCAAAAGTTTGTGTCTTTTGTCCGACATTTGACAATTAAATTTAATATTTTTATCTTTAACAGTATCAACAAACTTTTTTACTTCAGGATGGTATAACATTGTGCCATCAAAACCTAAACAAAGAGGCATGTACCGAGGTACAAAATACTTATCACCACTTTTTGTGAATGGTATCAATTCTTTGATAATGGTCCGTTTACCAACCTTTGTCTTTTGCTCCATTCGAGTCTTAGGTATTTTACTAAATAATTTTTTATTATCACTCTTAACAATACATTGTATCTTATTATTATAAACAACGGTACATAAATTATTATTCATTGTTTATTTATTATTTATTTTTATTCTTCCTAATTAAAAATGAGTGCTCCAGGAGATAAATTATTGATTACTGCTATTGAGACAGGTATTCTTACTCGCGATTTATTTAAGACTAAATCTATACCTCGTGTCTTCATGGAAAAAGCCATACAAGCCAACCCACAAGAATTCAAGACATTGTACCAAAAATATGGTACAGACACAGTATCAGTTCTTGGAAATATTAGTGAAGAATCAAAAATTAAGACTTTAAGAGCATTGGCAAATTCAAAATACTTAGAAGAACAACCTGGATTTTGGGGAATTGTTCCACATGTTTTTAGACCATCCATCACACCTGTTGAAGGTATCAAATTTTTAGAACAAAATAAAAACTTTCCATTCAAAGTTGACATTCCAGTTGACACATTATCAACTTTCATGGGTGCACAATATCTTGAAATTGAAACATTTCCACCAGAGTTAGATCCTGATCAAGACCCTGATAATGTTCAGTATATGGCCGATGCCAAATTTACATTTACTGATAAACCAGGTATCAGAATTACTCCAGAACTTAAGTTCACATCTAATGGTATCACTGTACAACAATATGATTATTTGGATGTTCTTAGGATTGATAAAGAAAATATTAGAGACTCTGCATATGAAAAGTGGAATGAATTAATCTGTCACGATTTGTTTGAAGTTGCCAGCGTGTATAATCAAGCAACCGAAATTACTTATGGAGTTCCAACTAAGACTGGATTCCAAACACCAAAGAAAAAGCAAGAAGGATTACATATTAGATTACCATTATTTTTCAATCATAATACATGCTTCAATGAAAAGTTCAACTTAAATTCTTTTCTTGAAGGTACATTAACCATCGAAGGTACACTTGCTGCATCTGAAAAAATGGTTAAAGCCGAATATTATCCTGAAGATGTCACTTTACCAATCATTCCACTTAAATGTAAACCATTGAGAATTAAGAGAATTCAACTTCTCAGTGATAAGTTCTTTGTAAATGACTTTTACCATTCACTTATGTCAAATAAGTCAATTAGTAAATTTGTAAGATATTTTGGTAATAAAACTGGTTACATTAAGAATAATGATCCAGAAGAAATGATTCCTGTCAACGGTAAGGGTTATGTTGAGTCATTTACATTCTGTCTCAGACCTGCATCATACGAAAATGACTTTTCTAAGTGGCAACAACTTTCGGAAGTATCACATCAATGTTCACCAACTGCAATTGTTGTTCAGGATGGAAATGGTGATTTCAAAAAATTGGTTGTCAAACCCGCATCAATTGAAAAACCATTATCACCTCTTGATTTGTTAGGTATGTCATCCAATGGTGAAGTTATGAAACCAATGATGGATCCTAAATATTACTCTAGTATGGAATCTCACCGTGTTGCTAATTCATCACCTGACTTCAGACCAAGAGATAACACATTGTATAAATTCTTCTTCAATTATCATTACAAACAAAAGGTGTTATCTGGTATGTTCCCTCAGACTAAACTTGTTGATACATTTATCAATTACAAATTCAAGGATGAATACATCGGCTCAAAGGGTTTGTTAAAAGACAAATGGCAATATATTATTTATCGTGATCTCGTCAACCAACAATTTGGAATTGACTCATCTGTCACAACTTTATATCAATTATAAATTAATACTCATAATTATTTTTTTATATATAAAATGAGAGCATTAATTATTACAAGATCTGGTTCAGATGTTGTAAATGTTATCAATTTTCTTATAACTATAGGATGTAGTGACTCTGATATTGTAACGGTCATGGATACAAAACAATCAATTAGCAATTGGTGGAGGTGGATGACAGAGGATGTAAAATGTTTTGTATACATTGACCCATGCATCAATGAACTCAACTTTTCATCTGAATTATTTACTCCGAATCAACTTCGGGATATGATATTTGAGTCACCTTTTGGGACAACTATCAACATATTTATATCATCAAATGAGTCTTTCGAGATGTTATGGGTGTATGAACCATCACCACTTTACGAGGGTAAAAAATATATTGCATCAAAATCTCGTCTTCATGGCGAAACCAAGGCAAATGTCATTGTCATAACGGGTAAACCAAAAATCTATAAACAACTGAGTGATATATATGGGTTATGTTATATTGACATAGCAGAATATTATAATCTCTTTATATCCTTTAGTAAGTCCATTGAATTAACCCATAAATATATTTGATTTTTTATTACTACATTTTCAACTTTACCAAATGACTCGTATTTTTCAAAATATATCAATAATAATTTACATGAATGACAATGAATTTATAATACCACCTGCACCAGGTGAGTTCTTCACAACGCATTGTATATTCAACAATTCTCAGATGCAGGCTAATCATATAAAAAATATCAGAACTCGATTACATGAAAAAGTACACACACTTTATCCCAATGGGTTAACAAGTGAAGGAGTCACAAATGATATTTCAATGGCACCCAAAGTACAATTTATATTGTGTGACGGACACAATATTGATATTGTGTTAGAAATAATGAAACAAAATCCAGGACTCACAATGAAAATGATATCAAAAATCTAATCAATTAATTTTTTTATTTGAATAATATAATAAAATGTTTAGTAATCTTGTAAAATTAAATAGAATGTTTAAACAATCTTTGAGATATTTGCATCATAAATCAGTACCATCTAGCAAAATTATAGTAAATGATTTATGCTTTTCAGGTGTGATGAAAAACGAAACAAAGGAAATCAAACATTATGATATACCATGTAGTGATCTTGATAAAAAAGAATTAATTCGTATTCTTGATAAAATGGTGGAATTTTCTGATGACTATTTCTAATTAAATGTTTAAATTTTAAATAAAATGTTTTCTAATAGGCAAATTTTTATAATGACAATGATTAATACATCAATTTATCTTGTAGGATGTCAAATTGTGTCATACAATTTTAAAAAACAAATGGATAAATCGATGAAACGTATGGATGATGCAATTGAACGATTGAGGTGTTAACCACTACGCCAAATTGGTGCTGATGAGTGTTTACGAATTATATTTTTTATTTCTAAAAATTCATCAGTAGTAATTTCTTCGCATTCAATATACACTACATCAATTCTTGGTTGAAAATACGTAAGATATGCATCTAACACTTCTTTAGTAAATGGGTGACCATCATTATTAGTTGATATTTTCAACCCATCACAAAATTTAAAATAATATTTTGTGCCATACGTAGCCAATTTTTTAAAATACCTATTAAAGTCGATCACAAAGTCATCATTAATGAATTTATGTTTATAGCGAAATCTAGATGGTATGTCAATATATTCTAAATATTGATCATAAGTATTAATTTCAATGGATTTACCATTACCTTCACTTATTCTAAATGGTACGAAATTAATAATTTTTGGTAATCGTATACCATGACACGTGCACATACTTTTACATTTTTGTTTACAATTATCTGTGCAATCGAAATGACAATTGCATTTATATTCTAAATATTTAAATGGTATAATTGACATATCCAACTTTTTCACAACTGACTTAGATGGTTGTATATTGAAAAATGTTAAAGTTTCAGTTGAACTATATCGTCGGTCTATACTCACAACAGAATTAATATAAATTTCATTGTCAATATAACAAATTGGTTGTTCAGATACACCAGTCAGCGCATCACATATATCCTTATCACTTTTATTACCTTGGAGAAGATTCAATAATTCTTCAATATCATTTTTATTAAGTTTGTAATTTAGAGTTTTAGAAAGATCATCTCTAAGGTGATTATATGGAATAGGATTACCACTACCACGTATTTTGTATGATAGCATAAGGCTCGTTAATGGGACTAAACGTCCATTTATTGATTCTATTTTTTCATCATGATTATCATAATAATCAAAGATTTCATTAGCCTTATTGAGTAAGCTAATTATTTGATCTTTAAAGGTTGCCATGTAAAATATATTGATAAAAAAATCAAATTTTTATATGTTAAACGCAACACCAATCGACGATGTCATATGTTTACGTATTAAATTCTTTATCATTTCAATATCTTGATACATATTTTCTGAATATTCAGGTTTCACAAGTACTTCTTCAATCACAGGATGGACATATTTAATACACATTTCCAACACTTCATCATTAAATGGGTATTCATTCACACTAGTTGATATTGCCATAACTTTTTCATTAACAGTAAATTTATATTTTGTATCAATTTGTACAGATTTTTTTATATATTTTCCAAAATCTATCGATAAGTCATCATTAATATATTTATGTTTATAACGGAATATATGTGGTATTGACACATATTTCAAATATTCTTCATGGGTATTAATTTTAATATAACAGGTTATACTTTCACAAATTGAAAATGGTTGAAAATTGACAATTGTTGGTAATTGTATACCACCACAATTACATTTTTTGTTACATAATTGTTTACAACTAAAATAACCGTTACAATCTTCATCATGACAATCACATTTATAATAAAGAGTCTTAATTGGCACAATTGACATATCCAAACTTCTAGTTACTGATGTACTTTTTGGTATATTGATAAATGTGCAAGATTTTATATCATCATTAGGATGAATCATTGTTTTCATATTAATACTAAGTTCACCATTAACATAATAAACTGCACATCATAAACCTGAGATAATTCGTATAATAAATTCATTTCAACGTATTTTGCTGTTGTTCCATTACCATATTTTGGTTGTAATAAATTTAATAATTCTTGAGCTTCACGATATGTTATACTATAATTTGCTATATTTTGTGGTACAGGCATGACATTTCTATTATTTTGATCTAATTTACTACTAATATTATTTAAGCTAACTATAAGTTGTTGTTTAAAGGTGGACATTATCAAAATATATTGGTAAAAAATCAATTTTATACATAAATAAATTTGATTTTTTGTTGATATAATTCCAACATGTCATTCAAACATATTGCAATTTTATACTTAGTAGTATATTCATATTGTTCTACAGATCTTGTTAATATTTGTAATCAAATTACAAACAAGGGATTATTACCAGACAACATAGCAAAAGAATTTAATGAATATTTAATTAGAGTTCAGCAAAGAAATCAAGAAAGAAAAGAAGCTATTATGTTAATAGGTATGATTGGTAGTCTATTTCTTGGTCCATTAGTAGCACCATTATTTGCTGCTCCAGGTTTATATGGTGCTGCAATGTCGAGTGGTTTAGCGACACTCGGTGGTGGATCAATTGCTGCAGGTGGTTTTGGTATGTTAGGTGGACAGATTGTATTAGGATTAACAGGTCATATATTAACTAAATCTGCAGCATCATTAGTTGGTAATGAAGCATCGTTTACAGATTTTATGATAACAAAAAATAATAAATTCAATGATAAAATGATAATTGGTAATTATTATATTAATGGTAAATTTTCATATAATAGTGGAAAAATATATTTAGATGGAAAAACGACAATATCTTATGATAATAGAATAATGTTTAATGGTTTCATAAACAAACAGTGTATATTTAAACATTAATTTTTTTATTTACTGATACATTAAATACAATACATAAAAAATTTTTTATGATATGGTGATACTTGCGTTGAGTTTTGAAATTAGTTCAACAAGTTTTGGTAAGCAATCAACGTGTCTGCGGATCATTACTGGTACCATTTTTTCTTTATGTTCAATTAATCTGGTAATTGTTTGTTCATTAAGTGATTTGTCAAGTGATGGTTCTATTAATATTGCTTCACCTTGCATCCGATAAGTTACATTTTTATAAATTTCTCCACCTGATATATCAATAGTGTAATTTCTACTTCTTTCGATTTCATCGACTTCTTGATAAGTGTAATCAGAAAGTGGTTTATTATTAATAAATACACCATCAAGTAAATATCTTTTGTCATTATAATATACATAAACAACATATACACCATGTCCTTTATCAATAATACTCATGTACAATTCCAATAATCTTACTTTTTGAAGATATTTAGAATCACATTCTGGATAATCAAATGCATTTTTATCAGTACCTACTTCAAATATAGCAGTCCCATCAATGTTTAATGATTTATCTAAAATACCATTACATACTTTTTTAGTAAATGTGAAGTCTGACAAGGCCATAAAATCTTCAATCTCACCTTCTGAGAATGATAATATATTTCTATGATTTATGTCATATGTATCTATATTATGATAAATAACCCATTCGTCATTTTGTTTAATATGTAAATACATTGATACATCTCTAGATAATCCATCAGCATGTGCAATTTTTAATTCATACAAATCCATTAATGTACGTGTATTACCAAGTATACCTTTAAGGAAGTATTTAGTAGTTGGTGTTATTCTGATGCGTTCCATAATATGTGTATTATAAAAAATCAAATTTTTTATTCTGTTAAAATTTTAATATTCAACTTCAATAATTCTTTATATAATTCAATAAAATTATTTATATTTCTGTCAACAACCAATAAGTCGATTTTATAATGACTAATAACAAGTTGTAATACGCCATTGTTACATGGGTATTGATCATCTTTCTTTGGATTAATAAGTAAAGTATTATCTTTCACACTACATGACACATTATCCAATATATTACCAACAGGTGTTAACACATTTTGAACAATGACATCTCCAATAATCGGTGATGGACTGATGATATAATTATTACTTCTCTCAATAATCGAAAGTTCCTCATAAGTGTAATCCAAAATATATTTACCATTGATATAAATATCTATATTAACTACTCCTCTATCACTCCACAAGCTAATATTACCAACAGAGTATCGTTTATCATTATAAAAGATATATATAGGAAATTTTGGTTTATGTTGAATAAGAAATAAATACAATTCCAATAATCTTGATCTTGAAAATGCGTTAATTTCATAAGAATGATACGATTTTTGTATTTCAAATATCACAGGTCCTGTGATATGTATTGGTGTATTTAATAAATTATAATCATAGTTATTATATGAATTTTTTGAGAATGTAAAATTACCTAATTTTTGAAATGCAACAATTTCATCTAATGTATAATCTTGTCTAGGTTTGTAATTTATTTTATATTGTGTGATATTTTTATATTCAGTACAACCTTTACCATTTTTTACGTATAGATGAACGCTACCATCACAATTTGTTGTTTTACTAAAATTATATAGTTCTGTTAAATTGTATTGTTTACCATTTTCACCTTTGAAGAAGTATTCAGTGGTTGGTGTTATTCTGATGCGTTCCATAATATGTGCATTATAAAAAATCAAATTTTTCTTGCAGATTTAAGTTGTCTATCATTAGGTAATAATTCAGGTGTCTTTGGGTTTATTCTCCATTCCTTTAGATCTCTTTCAATTCTATCACGATTTATATTAAACCGTGGATCTTCTAATTTAACAATATTTTTTATTGGTATATTAATATTTAATCTTGAATCATAACATAGTGTTTTTAATTTTGGTGCATCAATATTTTTTAAACAAGGACAATCATTACATATTATATTTGTTGCATTTGGTGCAATAATATATTCTAAATATTTGTTACCATTGCATTTTATACTTACAGCACTTGGTATATTTAAAATTGAAAAGTTATTATAACTACAGTCTATCATAATTATATTTGGACAATCCAAAAATTCTAATTTATTTCCCTCACAATATAATTCAAGTACATTTGGACATATCAGTGATACAAGATTGTTATTTTCACATTTCAATTTATTGGCTACTGGACAAATTAAAGATGTTATTTTATTCCAACTACAATTAACTTCTAATGCATTTAGACATTCTAAATATACTAATTGATTACTTGAACAATCTAATTTCAAAGTATTTAAACACGTTAATGATATTAATTTATTATTATTGCATATTGAGTATAAAACATTTGAACAATCTAACATTTCTAATTTATTATAACTACAATCTAGATATAAAATATCAGGACTCATACATACTGTTATTAATTTGTTATTACAATATAAATTTATATAATATGATAAATTTATATAAGAAAGATTGCTTTCTTTACAACATATTTTTCTTATATTATCAATCATAACTATTTGGTATATATTAAAATTTTTTGAGTCTACCTTTGAACATTCTATATTTTCTGGTTGACGTTTAAATACTACGTTTTCGTTACCCATGAAAATATAGCATAATATTATCAAAAAAATTAAATCTTCCTAGATGATTTTGTGGATTTTTGTCTGATATTCATAATACCTTCCATGATTTCATCTAATGACATTTTAATAAAATTAGCATTTTCTATTCTGACAACACCTATTAATTTTTCTGGTATTATACAATTACCATCATATGCTAAATATTTGAATGACTCAGAATTTATAAATTCTAAATCTGGATTATTATAACAAATTATTGAATTCGCTTTTGGACATTCTAAATACACCAACTGATTATTATTGCATGTAAGAAACATTGCTTTTGGTACATTCAATTGCAATAAATTATTATCACTACAATTCAAACTAATTACATTTGGACATTCCAAAGTTACTAGTTGATTTTTACAACAATATATTTGAGTTGCATTTGGACATTCTAAATTTGTTAACTGGTTTTCACTACAATTTACATTTTTTACATTTGGACAGTTTAATGATGTTAATTTATTTCTTCTACAATCTATTTGTATTGCATTTGGGCATTCTAAAGATACTAACTGATTGTCATAACAAAATAATTTAATTGGGTCTAAACATTTTAATGATGTTAATTTATTTTCATAACAATATATTGTTTCAATATTAGGAAATTTTTGTTTTACTAATGCATACCATTCGTCAAAATGATCTGGACCTTCAGTATAATAGGCTACAGTTATATTTTTTGTATATTGTAAATTTAATAGTTCTGAAATAAGTACCATTTTGGAAATTAATATGACAATTTATCAAAAAAAAATTATATTTTTCTAGCAGATTTTGTATACCTTTGTTTAACCCTTGTTATACCCTCCATGATATCATCTGATGACATTACATAACAATTAGTATTTTCTATTGAAGCAGTTCCTATTAAATTTAAAGGTATTATTGAATTACCATCATATCTTAAATATCTAAGGTGTAATGAGCATTTTATAAAATCTAAATTTGGATTATTATGACATAATATTTTAATTGCCATTGGACATTCCAAATATGTTAATTCATTGTTTGAACAGTAAACATTAAATGTACTAGGAAGATGTAAATGTGTTAATTTATTATACGAACATGCCACAAATAGTGCATTTGGACATTCCAAACTTGTTAATTGATTATTATCACAAAATAAGCGAAACACATTTAGACATTCTAAATGTGATATTTCATTATTAAAACAATATATATCCTTTGCATTTAGACATATTAATGTTGTTAATTTATTATAAGAACAATTTACTAATGTTGCATTGGGGCATTCTAGAGATACTAATTTATTATTATGACAATATATTTCAATTGCGTCTAAACATTTTAAAGATGTTAATTCATTATATTGACAATATATTGATATTATGTTAGGGTATTTTTGTTTTACTAATGAATACCATTCATCAAAATGATCTGGACCTTCAGTATAAACTGCAAACGTTGTATTCTCATTAACTTGTGAATTTAATAACTCTTCAATAAGTACCATTATGATAATTACGTTATATATTTCAATTTTATTTTATATCATAATAAAAAAAAAATTAAAATTTTCTAGCTGACTTTGTATGTCTTTGACTAATTGAAGTAAGAATTGATATAATATATTGATAATCCATAGGTCTATTATCAGAATCAAATATATCGAGTTCTTCTAAATATAATGGTATTCTAATATTTTGATAAGGATCATATTTTAGATATTCTAATTTTGGAGCATTTATATACTGTAAATTTGGATTATTATAACAATTTATCTCAGCTGCATTTGGACAATCTAAAGATGTTAGTTGATTATTAAAGCAATATAATTCAGTTGCATTTGAACAATCTAAAGATGTTAGTTGATTATTAAAGCAATACAACCCAGTTACATTTGGACAATTCAAAGATGTTAATTGATTATAATTACAATATATTTTAGTTGCATTTGGACAATTCAAATATGTTAATTCATTATTGTGACAATATATTTTAGTTGCATTTGGGCAATCTAAAGATGTTAGTTTATTAATATCACATCTTATTATTTTTGCATTTGGACAATTCAAAGATGTTAATTGATTATTGTTGCAATATATATTTATTACATTTGGACAATCCAAGGATGTTAATTCATTATTAAAACAATATATATCGGTTGCATTTGGACAATTCAAATATGTTAATTGATTATTATAACAATATATTTTAGTTGCACCTAAACAATCTAAAGATTTCAATTGATTATAAGAACAATCTATTATAGTTACATTTGGGTATTTTTCTTGTAATAATTTATACCATTCATCAAAATGATCAGGACCTTCATTATACCTAGCTATTGTAATGGTATTATCCACAATACTATTTTTTAATTCTTCTATTAATGTTGGATTGAGCATTTGGTTATGTTTTTTATAGAATATAATCAAAAAAAATCTGGTCATTTAGTATTTTCATTTTTGAAGAATAATTTTGTTTATTAACAATGGCATTAGTACCCAGTGAAGAACAGCAATGTATTGTGGATGAAACAGTTAACAATAATGTGATAGTAATGGCAGTACCTGGATCAGGTAAAACAACTACAATATTATCAATTATTGACAAATATATTTTTGATGAAAAACTTATTTTAGTTGTTACATACAACAGTAGACTAAGAAAGGAAACAATTGCAAGAGTTGAAAACTTGTTTGGATTTTCATTTAACTTACCTCAAATTCATACATTTCACTCTTATGCAATGAAAACATGGGGTGTGTTGTGTAACACTGATGAAGGTATTCGAAAAATTATTAATGAAAACTTAGAAAAAACTGATCCAACTCGATATGACATAGTAATTGTCGATGAAGCACAAGATATTACAAACTTGTATTACCAACTATTCATGAAAACAATTGATCCAGAAACTCAAATTATTATGTTGGGTGACATCAAGCAAGCAATTTACCAATTCAATGGTGCTGATTCAAGATTTTTATTGTATGCAGGTGAATTGAACAAATCGTCAGAAAGACCTTATAGCAAGTTAACACTATCAATTAGCTATCGATTGTCAAAACCAATAGCTGATTTTGTTAACAATTGTGTGATATTTGAAGAATTAATAAAACCATCACCTCTTAAAATTGAAAACTATCCAAAACCCGTATACATGGTTGATGATTTTTTTCATAAGCGTAAAGGTAATAAACTTGAAGAGTGTCATGGTGTACTCGAAGTGATTGACATGATAAAACATTTTTTAAGTGTTGGGTACACACCTCGTGACATATTCATTCTTGGACCAAGTGTGAAAGCACCACAATTACTTCCAAATGGTAATATTGACTTTACAAAATATCCATCAACATCACAATGTCTTGCTTGGTCACTTCTTAAACATAATATTCAGTATGATGGTAAACCTTTAAAAATCTTTGTACCATCATTTGATGATGCAGCTATTGATGATGATATTGTTGCAGATAAAATTGTGTTTTGTACATTTCACAGATCAAAAGGTTTAGAAAGAAAAGTAGTATTCATTCTTGGTTTTGACGAATCTTATGAAAAGTTTTATAATAAAAATGGTGAACCTGGTAAATGTTCAAACCCAATGTATGTTGCAATAACACGTTCATCAGAACACTTAATACTTTTACATCATTACACCAAAGCACCTTTATCATTTATCGAATCAATTGAAGATATTAAACCATATGTCACATTTATGGAAAACAAGAAACTCAAACTTGATGAAAGGGTATCTGATAGTTTACAAAGATTTGTATTTCCGTCTGACATAACTCGACATGTTAGAAATGAATATATTATTAACACGCGTGAAATGTTTAAGTCAACCAAACTCAGACCAATTCAGACAGAAATAATATTAACAAACAAACAGAAGGATGATGATAATGCTGAATTTGTGGCTGAAATAAATAGTTATTTAATATCTTTGCTTCATAATGTGTTTGTTGCAAAAGATGAAAAAATGTTACTAAAAAATCGACTTAATGTAAATGGCGAACCATACAAACTTGACAAAGAAATAACCGAAGCTGAAGATTATTTGTTTGAATGTTTTAGCAAATATACAAAGGCTGATATACCAAACGTTGATTGTAAACCATATTCAATCATTCCGAAACTTATAAAATATTGTACATATTGTTGTGGAATTAACAATGGTTATTTACACAAATTCAAACAAATAAAAAGATTTAATTGGATGAAAAAAGAAAATGCAATAAGACTACTTTCCAGACTTGATAAAGTACTTAGTACTAATTGTGAATTTGAAACCAAAACATCTGTATCATTCAAAATGTTTGATGAACTCAGAACCAGTTATGCTGAAGTTACAATGTATGGTAGAACTGACATAATTGACAATGATAAAAAAATTGTATGGGAAATAAAGTGTGTACAAGCACTCAAAGATGAACATTTTATACAACTTGCATTATACAAATATATGCATATGAGAAACCTAAAATACGCGGGATATAAATATTACTTATTCAACATTCGAACTGGTGAAGTTTACAAGATTGATGCTACACTTGATCAACTGGTTGACATGGTCAGATATATTGTTGATAAAAAATACACACCTGAAATATTGGATAATGATGAAAACTTCATAAAAAAATTAGTTAACATTTAATTTCATAAGAGGTTTTTTTATTTTCATCCTCGTTTGTTCATCTGTCTTGTACACAATGTGTTTTGTTGAAGCATTCGAAAGTTGTTCTTTGCATAAGTTAATAATATTCTTTCCGATTTCTTCATTTGAGCCATCATAAAATAGTTCAATAACACCTCTACCAGGCTTACCGCCCCACACATTTACACTAATTGTTGACACTCTTGCATGATTGTACTTGAGTTTTTCTTGATTTGCAACAACTACTTCCCAAATATCGTGCAAAAACATCTTGTTACCAAAGATTATCCACTTTCCAGAGTTGTTGGTGTAAGTTCTTTCGCCTCCATGAGTGAACCAAAACACATCTTGATTCTTCAATACAACATTATTATTCATTCTTGGTAATAATTTTTTGTAAGTGTTGATTGCTCCAAAGAGTGATAATTCTGGAATTGGATATTTTAGCAAGTTACATAGGTCGGTGACACAACATAAGGTGTAACATTGATCAAAATCGTAACTCAAACCTTGCTTTGTAATTAAGTGTTGTAAATAGCCAAATTGAAAGTATCCATTGAAAGCTACAAGTCTCACATCTTTGTTAAATAGGAATCCAATTTCACTCAATTGAGTATAACTTGTTTTGGTTTTACCGTCCGATATGATTATCTTGTTGAAGATGAATTGATCATACTCAGCATGCTTATTTGCATTTTTATTTTTAGATGTGTTAATAAATAGGGCAAACAATTTACTCATTTGTAAAAATAGAAGTTAATAAATCAAAAAAATGCTATTTGTGTATAACAAAGGGGTATATAAAGAGTACTTTGAAACTGAATATTCGGATAATGTGAAAATACCTGACAATGTTGTAAAAGCCAATACATCGATTGACATTAGCAAGCATGAATATGTTGTTGGAAATGATTTGAATGTGATGGGTATTGCATATCCTCATCAGACCTTTATAGATGTCATATTGTTTGGCATCGATTATGAAATAATTGACAAACTTGGATTGGAAGCTATTGTACATGTGTATAACCAATGGTATATACGTGATAATATGTTTATGGATATTAGATCACCAATAGGTGAGTACTTATTGAGACCTATTCCAGAAAATGCAATTTTTACAAAGATTATGTTAGTAAGAGGTAATAAGAGATTTGATCAAATGAGACAAGAGATTAGTCAAAGGTCAAAAAGTGAGAATTTCATTGGAGTGATATGGCCAACATGTCATTACCTAGCTAACATTAATTATATGACAATAATATATTCAAATACACGAGTGATAAAGCAGGCTGAAGCAAAACCAATACCTAAATTAATTTGATTTTTAACAAATGGAAATTATCTAATAATGTATATTGAAAAAGACAATTACTGTAAGTTTCCAACAATTTCAATAAAAACCAAAAAAGGTAAAAGTACGTTAACAACAATTTATTTTGGTTTAGTGCAAAAAGATGCAAATGTTGACATTTTCAAAAAGTTGACACGTGGATCGGAAATAACAAATATTGCCGCAAGAATAAAGAAGGAATATTATGATCATAGTATCATAACTGACAATGTAAAAGGTTTTATTGTTTTGAAAACTGGTTATGATGGTGGAAAAGTATCATTTAAGGCAGCCACATATGTACTTTCGGGTACCAATTTAGGTAAAAAGAATCAAACCAACGCATGGACTCAGACTATTGAAAAAGCAACAAGCAAGTATAATGATAAAAATAGACCAAATGAGTCTCCTGAATTATTTAGACCAATGCTTGCAAATGGTGATGCTGTGTCTAAAGACATGTTAAATTCAGCACTCAAGAAAATTTATCTTGATCACAAAGACAACTTTTTAGTACAATTGAAGTATGATGGTCATCGCATGGTTTGTAGATTATCAGATCAATATTGTTATTCTCGAACAGCAGAAAAAACTTACATTTCGGATGAGTTAAAAGAAGAATTGTTAATTATTAATGAACATATTAAGTCAGCATTACCTCAATATAAAAATTATAATGTATTTCTTGATGGTGAATATTATGCTCATGGAGAATCATTACAAACAATTTCAAGTGCCGTAAAATATGAAGGACACTCAACTGCAAAAAGTAATTTAGTGTATCATGTTTTTGACATTGTAACCACACAAGATAATAAAGTAACAGATGAAAAATGTATTGATAGGATATCATGTCTAGGTCAGTTAAGAAAGTATTTTGAAAGTTACAATTTTTCACGAATTGTGTTTGTTAGATCATGGGTTAACAGTAATTTTAAACAACTCAAGGAACACTTTAATAATGCCATCAAAGATGGTTATGAGGGTCTCGTGTTAAAAGTGTCAGATGGAATATACGAACCTGGACACAATAACTATCATTCCAAATTATTGATCAAAGTGAAACAATTATTACGTGAAGAATTCTTGATTTGTGGTCATAAAACAGGTAAGGGAAAAGCTGAAGGTAAAATAATATTACAATGTAAACTCACAGAAGATACAATCATAAAGGCAATTAGACATATTAAAGCTAGAGGAAATCTTATTTCGGTAGATGTACATATAGCACTTGGTAATACTTTTTGGGTAAAACCAAAAATGACAGATGAAGAAAGTGAAGAATTTTATAAAGATGTTGAATCAGGAAAAATTGACATTATGAACAAATTGTATACTGTTGAATTTCGCGATTGGTCTGAAAAGTTATTACCAACTCAAGCGGTTGGAATTGCATTATTTGACAGTTAGATTTTACGCTTGTATTTCATGATTACAACGGCTATGACAACACCAAAAATTAGTATAACTAAAATGATCAATAAGATGTAAAGAAATCCATAAGTTTTTTTTAATGATACTACAACATTATCCATTGGTGTAAAAATTTGTAATGCACCACTTGCATTATTCTGTGCAAATACAGTGCTACCAGATGAAGTACCAACAACAAATGGATAAATTGCACTGGTTACACTATAACTATTAGGTGCAACATACATATCTGCATCAATAGAAGTTGTATCACCAGTTGAAATTGTGTGTGTAGTTTCTACACCACTAGAATTTGTGAAATTCCATGTAAAGGTACCATTTGATTGAGTACAAAAATGTAAAATTAAGTTTGCATTATAATCATTACTGCTATTAGAAGATGCATATTCCATTAGCATTGGAACATTGAATGCAATTGCAGACCCAAATAAGTCAGTAGTAGTTGGCATAATCACCACTACTAAATATTTGTGACTACCAAAATTATATGGCTTACCATCATTATTTAACGCTACGTAGTCAGTTCCTTGAGTTCCAATTTTATCCCAAGATTTTGGAAGATTGTCATAACTTGCAACATAAAACCTACCATCATAACTGGAAGGATATTGATTTAATACACATCCGACTAAACTCATTTTATGGTACGCACATAATAATATATTTAATTAATTTTTACTATCTTAAAATGTCACTAATTGATAAAATAAAAAATCTTCATCCAAAGAAGTTTATTAAATTTGGGAAAAGAAGTGGTTTTGATGATATGTGTGTAGAATCTTCTGATTGTTCGGATTGCGGTTCTTGTAACTCACGTTACATGTATAATTATGCATGGTTAAATGATGCAGGATATGGATCTAGTGCATGGGCACCAACATTGACAAGTATTACACAAAATCTTGGAATGAATAACGATAAAACGGATTATTTGGTTACCTATTTAAAATAATTTACATCATCATTTTACGTTTTTTATAGTATTTGTAACCACCATATCCAACTGCAATGACAATAACCAAAATAACCAATGCTATTAAAATCCACATTAACATATTCATAGAATGTCTAATTTTTACAACTACACCTCTGTGTGGTTTAAAAAGTTGTAATACTCCAGTTGAATCTGCCATACCATAAGTTATACTTCCTGTTGAATCACCAATTGTGTATCCAAAAGTACCTGCTACGGCATTAGGAATTGCAGTTGCAGAGTAACTATTGAGAGAAACATATATATTTTGTAGTGGTACAGTTGTTGTGCCTGGTACTAAAGTTGCTACTGTTGTGGTACCACTTTTGACAACAAAAGAACTACCTGACATTTCACAAACCATTAAATTTAAACTAATACCATTGGTATCAGGTGTTGCTGCTGCATATTTTAAAAGTTGACTTACATCATAAGCAACTGCACATCCTGTTGGGTTAGTTCCTTTTGCGTAAACAGCAACAACTAAATAATTTGATCCACTAAAATCCGAACTTGTTGAACCACTTACAACTGATACATAGTCAGTACCTGATTTACCGATATCAGCCCATGTTGCTGGAAGTGCATTGTATTGTGCCACATAAAAATTGCCATCATAATCATTGGAAAGTCCATTTGTAACTACTGCTTTAACACTCATTTTTTGCTGTGAATAAAAAAATATTTATAAAATAATATTCAGTTGATTTATAAAAAAATATTTGCATACTAAGACAAGTTAATTTTTGCATATTTAAATTTGATTGGTAAATCTTTTGACATATTAATTATTGATAACATCGTTTCGGATATTTCAAGTGATGGTAAAATAAATATTAATGTTGGAATGTCTGATGCAGCTACTAAAATTCTTCTTGCCTGATCAAAATCGTATATCGGATATCCATCAATGTAATCAGTATCAATAATTTCTATTCTTGTGGTGTCCCATCTGAACCAACAAAGTACATTAAAATCTTTTTTTATGCTGCCCAAGTTTGATAAGTATGTGTGGTTAAATCTTACTAATGGTGATAAATTGTAATATTGGTCAAGTGATATATTTGCCAACACATAATTTCTATCATAAACATCATAATTACCAAGAAATCTTGGTGGTTCACATTTGTTTTTACATTTTTCTACACATCTACAGGCATAGTACATCTTGTCAATAAGTATGCTAATCGTATTGTAAAATGACAAGTTAGTTGGAACTCTTATCTGTTCAATTATTGAATATCCATCTGGGAGTGGAGGTTCAACATTAACATAAACACTAACAACATTATCAATTTTTTGATAAGTCAACCAATGTTCACCAGGAGTAACGACTGACATTAAATAATTATATTTTGTAGTCATTTTATATATACAAAAAGTATGTTAATGTATTTTATTAGATATATTAAATCATTTTTTTACCCGCAATTACCAACTATAACTGAAAATCCTGTTACATATTTAACATCAAAATTGTCTTCAGATGACAACAATACAATATACATCAGAAGAGGTACATTATTTTACAATGTATGCCCACCAACATATGATAAAAAAATAAATGTCAACCGAGATATGTCAAAAATCACATTGGATAATAATATATCAAACATCAGATCACTGATATATGATGAAGACAGACCTGTATGGCCAAAGTTCACAGGTACTCAACCATGTGAAAGATGGACAACACCATGTTTATTGTATTTCAGCGAATTTGCAAAATAAAATTTATATTGTTTGCTATGAATTGCTCATATTTTTTATGAGGTGCCAATTCACACATTATATCAAACAATTGATTATAATCATACACTCTTGGATTATCTTGACCAAGTCCAATAATACTTGCATTTGGTATGATACATTGTGGACAAATATGAAATTTTACTTTATTCCATAATGAAATATTTGCAAATAATAGTGCAGCATACTTAAGTGTGCACATTTGTTCTTGTTTTATGTCATCTATTTCTCTAACAAGTATGTATAATGGTTTAATTAATGATGGTAATATCATTTATATTAATATAAATTATTTTTTAATTAATAAAATGACAGATATTCCTTCTAATGAAATACTTGCAGACTGTGATTACTATACTGCAGATCAGAATGCTGAAGCATCAATTGTAGCTGGTCGAGATGGTAATAATTTTCGATTTTATGGGATCACAGCAGGCCCTGGTATTCAAATTAACCAATCACCAACATTGGTGCAACTTCGACAAGCACCAACAACCACATCACTAGGAAAATACGTTAGTTTAGGTGCCTTAGATGTCAACATTGGTGGTAATGGTACAAATTATTTTCCAACAATGGTTGTTAATGGTCCAGGCCAATATGATGAAATTGGTGATGTGACACCCATCACAGGTAGTTACACAGTGTCAATAAGTGTTGCATTTTCAGCATTATTATCGATAGAAATTTCTGTTTTTGATTTAACAGCTAACTCACAAATTATGTTTACATCACTTTTTGGTGTATTATCTAGTAATATTTCAACATTATCAGCATCAAAAACTGTTGACATTCCCGCAAATCACAATATCAGAGTACGAATCAATACCAATGGATATGGTACATTGTATCTTACAAAATCGTATTTTACATTAAGCACTGCATAAATAATTAGCATTTTAATATTTTTTGTTTATAAAATGCCAGCTTGTTCAGGATCAAATTCATTATCATGTGATTGTACAACATCATCATTAGCACCGATTGATGTTGCATTAGCTGACTCTGGTGGTCAGTTTCCATTTCTTGGATTTTATGGAGGTAACAATATTGACTTGTTTGAAAATTCAAATGGAATTGTCATATCTAACACAAGAACAATTCCACGAGTAAGTGTTGAATTTGGTGCTGGACTTGGTGGTGCAACACAAACTACTATAAGTCCAGTATTATTTAGTAATGCATCATCTTATGGTTATGTAAATACCGGATTGTATAATCCGACAACCGGTGAGACAACTGCACCAGTAGATGGGTTTTATGAATTTAGTTGTGTAATTTCAAGTTCTGGTGGATCACCAATGGTTAGAGAAATTATTCCATTTGTTAATGGTGTAGCATTAAATCTTTATGCATCATACAGATCAACACAATCAGGATCATTACAAACTTGTTATTTAACATTTACAAGATTGTTAAATGCAGGTGATGTAGTATTTTTCAGAACAAATGTTGGACATACACCAGGTGGATTTACTATTCAAGGTGGTGCATACAGTTTTTACTCATGTAGATTAATGTAGAAATAAATATTTTATAATTATTTAGATTGCATAAAATGTGTACACCGTTTAATGATTTAGGTTGTGGAATCACAATGACAACTGTTGGAAGTCCCGATGCAACATTTGTAGCATCACAGGTTGGTGATGATTTTCAATTTCGAGGAATTGAATTGGGATCTGGTATGATTGGTGTAGTTGCTCCAACAAGTTTATTAATTGACACTTCTACCCCACCAAACCCAATTCCTGGCGATGGTGTGATTGGTATATTTGGCAGTTTTTCATATGCATTAGTTGCACCACCATTACAACCAACAGAATTACCACTTTCATTAGCAGTAACAGATTATTCAACTGGAATATTTGTTGGTAATACCTTAACAATTACAACACCAAGTAAGTACAGTATTAAGTTTAATCCAACATATCGATTGACATTTTCAGAACCTAATTTTCAAATAATATTTAGAATTCGAAGTGGATCAGATGTGTATGCTGAATTTTATTCATATTTTCTTGGAACTGACACAATTACAACACCATTTGATCATGTTATTAACTTACCAGCAGGTGCATATCAGTTTACAGTGCAAGCAACTGGGTTAAGTCCATTTGGATATGTATCATTATCTATGCTTAATAGCTTTATTTCAGTTTTGAATGTTGGTTAATGAACATTTCTGGAATTTGCATAATTTGATAACAAATATTTTTTATTCTTCTTGACAAATTTTCTGTATAGTTCATCAAAAATGTTGGCATCATCCTTGGATATTGGCCAACCCATCTTCTTGATGTAGTTTGAACTACAAATATACATTCTGTTTGACATATAATTTTTACTTGGTTTGTTACTTTTTGTAAGATCTTTATAAATATTCCAATTTTTTGGCAATCTGTATGGACATTGATATTTTTTAGATTTGTTCACAACATCCATTGCCATTCCATACAGATTTGTGTCCATGAAGACATGGTATGAATCCAAAAATGCACTCATAAACCACTTATAGCAATGATCAGGTCTGATTTCAGTGTAAGTTAAAAAGTTAGAAATTATCATTAAACGTTCAATATGATGCAAATAACCAATATCCCATGATTTGGAAATTAAGTCTAAAATAATTTTTGGAGCTTGACTTTTAGATTCATCGTACCAATATTTTGGTAATGGTTTAGATGCACCAAATCTGTTACCATACATTGGTCCATCAGTACAATAAATAAATCTACAGTATTCTCTCCAACCAATTATTTGACGAATAAAACCTTCAACTGATTGAAATGGATATTTTTTATATACTTTCTTAACCTCTGATATAATAAAATCAGGAGTTAACAACCCAATATTTATTATTGGACTCATTACAGAGTGATAACCAAACATTACATCTGGATGAATTGCATCTTCATATTGACCAAAATCGTGAAATCGATGTTTGAAAAATTTATGAAGATGGTTGACTGCCTCTTGGTGATCACTTGGTAACCAATATTCACAGTTTCCTGGATTGTTTGGAAAATTCTTTTTTACATATGATATTGCACTTTTATATTCTTCATCACTATGTTTCATTACCACACCTTTATCGACTTTTGACAAGTCGTCAAATGGATCCCTATTTTGATCATCATATGTTAGTGGGTTCATTTTATTTGGAAATAAATTCAGTCTTGTTCTTTGCCATCGATAAAAATTAGTTTGCACTCGACCACCATTATATGAAATACTTCCATCTATCCAACCTGGACTTGCCGTAAACTTAATTGTACATTTATATTTTTTAGCTAATGTCACAAAATGGTCGGTTACATAATGATCAACTGGATCATATGTTGTTATTTCTTTATGTTTCTTAAATATGTCTTCAATTCCGTGTGAATTGACATCAATATATTGTATTTTGTTTGTCTTTTTTACATGTTTGTAATATTTTCTCATTGTATACCGATGCATTAATAATTTTGCTTTATTATAATTGTGGTACAAAAAATGTACAGGATGTTCAATTAAGAAATAATTATATGTAGTTGGCAACTTTTTATAGTATAATTGAGTGGGTAATATTATAAAAGCTGGCATTTTGTTGATGTAAACAATTTTTATTTAAAAACATATTAGCAGTTAGTAATAATGGCCGATATTTACTCTTGTTATGATGATGATGGAAATATTGTTGCTACTCGTAGTCCATCTAATTCACATGAAAGAATTCTTTCAAAACATCTAGTATCAGATAAATTACCAACAATCTTACCGGTTTTAATTGGTAAAGATATTTCATTTAGAGGAAAATTATCACATAGATTAAATCTTGGAGATTTTGATGGATATTATACATTAACTGGTTCAATATTTGTAACAGGTTGTGTTGCTGATATATACATAAAAAATGGTGATAAAGTAATATACAGCGGATCATGTGAAGAAGATGGTGATAGTTGTGAATTTGAATTCGGGTTTACCTTTCTTGATTTTTTAACTAGATATATTGATTTTTCATTCGAGTCTGATTTAAGTGGAAATGTTACCATCGATATCATCGGATCATCACAATGTATATCACATGGAACACTTGAATTATCAAGATCATTTGTTAATATTGAAAAAATATGATTTTGCATCTGGTAAATAGATTTTATACAAAATGTATGATATGTATGAAAAAGAGTCGTTTGATAATAATGTAAATTTTATTAAATTAGTAGCAGATAATAATAAACATAGAAATATTAAGGTTGAGATTGACAAAACCACATCATTATTATCAGAATGTTATATGTATAAACATGTATTGGAACAATCATTACCAGTTAGATCCGTCATTAACAAGAGAGATCAATGTGTACTTTTGATAAATAGACAAGAATTATTAGATCCCGTATTGAACTATTAATAAAAATTGATTTTTTTATTATATAATTTCATGGCAACTGTTAGAGATATCATCAGAGAGTGGGATAATAATGGTAGAAAAGGTGGTTTATATTTTACCAGAGATTCAACATTAGATGTCACATTTGAAGATATATTAGTTATCATAGAAATTGCAGCTCTTAAATATAAAATCAAGGTTGAAAGAATAACACTCGGAAGAATTCCTAGTGACAATTCTGTAGAATTTTGTTATGAATTGTGTGATAATATTGATAATATATATTTGTTCTTGATATCATGTTATTTAGGAAAAAGCGCACCATGGATGAACGCTGTTGTTGTTGATGGTAAGTATGGACCTATTTCTCATCAACATTATTTTAAGATTGGATATAAACGCGAAATTAATGAATTGTTACGTGAATTAAATGTTAGTTATGAAGTCTGTTCGTTTATACACCAGGCACTGAACCCCACTAAAACAATATCTGTTAAAGGAACAAAATATCTTGATGAATATTGTAAAGATTCACAAACCAAGTCTACAAGAAACATTTAAAAAATTGATTTTTTTATTATATAATTTCATGGTAACCATCAAAGAGATTATTAAAAATTGGTATACTACTGGAGGTGATATAACAATCACCCATGAACCACTAATAAATGCAACCATCGAAGATATTATTGCTGCATCAGAAATCATAGAAAATCATGGGTATATTATTAAATTTGATTCACCTAATTATCATGAACTTTGGAATTGTATTTATCTTGATGATGATTATGGAGAAAATACATTTAACCAAAATTGGATATTATTAATAAATGTGTGTGTTGGACGCAGGCTGAGTAGTTACTGTACGAGTGGTGGACCTTTTGCTATTTATCCATATAGTGATGATTATGTTAATATATTATTTGAATATATTATGAACAGTGGTGTGTCACTTACGACAATATTACCTATATTGAAAGTAATTGAGTATGATATGAAATATTATAAAAAATCATCTAATTTCTTAGAAGGATATTGTGAGAGAGCACCAGTAAAATCTGCAAGAAACATTTAAAAAATTGATTTTTTTATTATATAATTTCATGGCAACAATCAAAGAAGTTATAAGAGAATGGAATATTACTCAAGAAGGAATGATTGATATTACGGATGATTTATTAGATAATGTTAATTTAGAAGATATATTAGTCGCTATAGAGATTATGAAAAAATCAAAAATCTCTCTATTTAATGTTCAATCAAAATTCTGTGACAATCAGTGTATATACGTTCCCGCCTTTAAATATGAAAATATTGATAATATAATCGCATTTATTACTGTTACGCGTATGTATGATATTGAAATAGTGTATAGATGTCTTGTTGATCTCGAAGAGTATGATTATTTTAATCGTTATGAGTATAGTGAGGAATATGTAAAACAAGCATTAAAATATTGTGTAGAAGAAGAAATTCCATTAGGTATTATATTTATATTACTTAATATGATTGAACCAACACAAGATGAATACGAAACTCGTGATGAACTGTTATTGGATCGTTATTGTAAAACTTCATTAAAATCTGCAAAAAACATTTAAAAAATTGATTTTTTTTATTCTATAATTTCATGGCAACCATCAAAGAAATTATAAGAGAATGGCATATTACCCAAAAAGACGAGATTAATATTACAGATGATTTATTAGAAAATGTTAATTTAGAAGATATATTAGTTGCAACAGAAATTATGTTAAATTGTATAGAATCACCATTTTACATTGAATCAAAATTTTGCAGTAATGGTTCTATAATAATACCATTAAATCCATGTGAAAACATTAATAATATAGTTACATTTATTAATGT